>ENA-OQES01000066-OQES01000066.1-human-gut-metagenome-genome-assembly--contig:-NODE-66-length-41361-cov-8.776835_pt1 | contig 41361 bp, 37 predicted proteins | sample MGYA00242798_ERZ504641 | MGnify/ENA primary metagenome ERZ504641 (study PRJEB26092, sample SAMD00036327) | human gut metagenome | host: Homo sapiens | study: EMG produced TPA metagenomics assembly of...
GGAGCTCCACAAAAACCCAGCGGATAGATCTGGTAGAACGTCGTCTCGTATGCCCACATAGCAACCTCCCGGTAAGCCCAACACAACGACATCCATTGTATGCCCAGCTTGTATCCTCTCCCCAAAATAAGTTGCGGTGGAATAGTTCCTGCTTTGGCCTTCAGAGGCCTTAAACAGGAACTATTCCACCGCAACTGATGAGAGGACGTGATTAGGCAACGGGTTTTGGCACGGCGTATGGCCGGGAAACAGTACGGTGATGGCGAGGATGACGCCCACGACGGTAATCGCCCGCCCACGAAGCCAATCCAAGCGATACCGGGACCCGAAACCACGGCTCCGCCGATCGCGGTGCCGTGCCGATACCAAGGTTAAACAGGCCCGAGAAGATCGACATGGCGACGGCCGACGAGTCCGCCGGCGTGTACTTGATGAGCTCGGCCTGAAACGCCACGTTAAAGGCCGTGGCGCAGCAGCCCCATAGTGCGCAGACGGCAAGCACCAACACGAGCGCCGAGGCTGCGGGGGCCATAAGCAGCAGAGCCACCGGCACGCCGGAGAGCGTGATAGCCAAGAACGGGAAGCGATGCCCATCAAACAGTCGGCCGAACAGCCAGCTGCCCACCACGGCGGAGCAGCCGACGCCGTCAGCGTCATGGTAATAGCGCTTGCGTCGACGTGCGCGACCTGTGCCAGGAATGGCTCGATATAGCTGTAACCCGCGTAGTAGCCGGTCGCCATAAAGACCGTGACCGCGTAGAGCGCGATGAGGAACGGGTTCTTGAGGAGCTCCGGCAGTTGCTTGACGGTAAAGCGCTCACCCGCCGGCATGGCCGGAAACACCGCGGCCTGGTACACCACCGCGGCGGCAGAAAGGGCACCGACCGCGGCGAACGTCATGCGCCAACCCACGGCAAGGCCGATGGCGCGACCGATCGGCAGGCCAAAGATTTGTGCGACAGACGATCCCGTGGCGATCATGCTAATGGCGAGCGCCCCGTGGCGGGCGTCGACCAGGCGCGAGGCCATGATCGAGGCGACTGACCAGAACACGGCATGCGCGCAGGCGACCACCAGACGCGCGCAAACCAAAATGGGATATGTCGGTGCCACAGCGGACAGGAACTGGCCGAGCGAAAACACGGCCAAAACGCCCAGCAGCATCCGCTTGAACTCAAAGCGCGAGGCAAACACCATAAGCGGCAGCGACAGCAGCATGACACCCCAGGCATAGACCGAGATCATGATGCCTGCCTGGGCCTCGGTGAGCGAGAACGACGCGGCGATATCAGTCAGAAGGCCGATGGGCATGAACTCCGACGTGTTGAACACGAACGCGCAGCAGGCGAGCCCGATAAGCGGGAGCCACTGCTTGAGTGAGATGCCATCTTGTCTTGCCTGAGCCATGTAGAAACCTCTCCGATTGTCTTGAGCGGTGGGCGATTATATAGCAACGGCCCCGCATCCGTCAGTACAGATGCAGGGCCGCAATCAACTCAATACACAGAGGTTGCGCCGTCAATAAATAACTAAGCCAGCCCCAGCAATATGCCCGCCGAATGCACGACAAACGCCACGATCCAGGCGACCGTCACCTGAAACGCGAACACGGCCACGGCATAGCGCGCGCCCAACTCGCTCTTGACGGCGCCGATTGCCGCTACGCAGGGCGGGTACAGCAGCGTAAAGACCAGGAACACGTAGGCGGTAAACGGCGAAAACATGGTCGACAGCGCCGCGGGCGACGTTGCGCCCAAAAGCACCGTGAGCGTCGAGATGACGCTCTCCTTGGCAATGAGTCCGGTGACGAGCGCCGTCGACGCACGCCAGTCGCCAAAACCGAGTGGGGCCAACACCGGCGCGATGATGCTACCCAGACCGGCAAGCAGACTCTGCGACTGATCGGCGACCACATTAAAGCGGATATCGAACGTCTGGAGGAACCAGATGACCACGGTGGCGGCAAAGATAATGGTAAAGGCCTTGGTAATAAAGTCCTTGGCCTTATCCCATGCCAGCATCACCGTCGTCTTGACGCTCGGCAGGCGGTAATTGGGAAGCTCCATGATAAACGGCACCGGGTCGCCCTTAAATGCCGTGCGGTTGAGCACCAGGGCGGCAATGCAGCCGACCACGATACCAATCAGATAGAGCGAGACCATGGCGGGAACTGTCGCCTGCGGGAAGAATGGCCCCGCACAGCAGACCGTAGACCGGCAACTTGGCCGAACAGCTCATGAACGGCGTGAGCATGACCGTCATCTTGCGGTCGTGCTCGGATGGGAGCGTACGGGTCGACATGATAGCCGGCACGGTGCAGCCAAAACCGACGAGCATAGGCACGAAGCTGCGGCCCGACAGGCCAAAGCGACGCAGCACTTTATCCATGACAAAGGCCACACGCGCCATGTAGCCGGAGTCTTCCAGAATGGAGAGGAACAAAAAGAGCACGACGATAATCGGCAGGAAGGTCAGCACGCTGCCCACGCCCGTAAGCACGCCGTCGACAGCCAGCGAGCGCACCACGTCGTTGGTGCCGAACGCCTTGAGGCCCGCATCGGCCGAGGCGATGATGGCAGCGATGCCGTCCTCCATAAGTCCCTGCAACGCCGCGCCGATCACGCCAAACGTCAGCCAAAAGACGAGACCCATGATCACCAGGAACGCTGGAATGGCCGTGTAGCGACCCGTCAGGATGCGGTCGATCTTGACGGAACGCACGTGCTCGCGGCTCTCGTGCGGCTTGACGACGCAGCGCCCACACACGTCGCCGATAAAGCCGAAGCGCATGTCAGCCAGTGCAGATAGACGGTCGGTACCGGCCTCACCCTCCATCTGGGTAATGATGTGCTCGATGGCGTCAAGTTCGTTACGGTCCAGATGAAGCGCCTCGGTCACCAGCTCGTCGCCCTCAACCAGCTTGGTCGCCGCAAAACGCACCGGGATATGCGCCGTCGCGGCATGGTCCTCGATAAGGTTGGCGATGCCGTGAATGCAGCGATGCAGCGCGCCGCCGTCTGGACCATCGGGCGCGCAGAAGTCCAGGCGACCGGGGCGCTCGCGGAACCGCGCCACGTGCAAGGCATGATCCACCAACTCGCCAATGCCCTCGTTGCGGGCAGCGCTAATGGGAACAACAGGCACGCCCAGCAGGCTCTCGAGCAGGTTGACGTCTACGGCACCACCATTGGCGGTCACCTCGTCCATCATGTTGAGCGCGATGACCATGGGGCGGTCGAGCTCCATGAGCTGCAGTGTCAGGTACAGGTTACGTTCGATGTTGGTGGCGTCGATAATGTCGATGATGGCATCGGGGTTTTCGTCCAGGATAAATTGGCGACTGACGATCTCTTCGCCCGTGTACGGAGACAGCGAATAGATGCCGGGCAGGTCGGTAACGCTTGCCTCGGGATGGTTACGGATGGTGCCGTCCTTGCGGTCGACCGTCACGCCGGGAAAGTTACCGACGTGCTGGTTGGAGCCCGTAAGCTGGTTGAACAGCGTGGTCTTACCGCAGTTTTGGTTGCCGGCGAGGGCAAAATGCAGCGGTGCGCCCTCGGGCACGGCCGTCTTGGCAGCACGAGGCGAATACGTCCCTTCGCCCAGGGCCGGGTGATCCGTCGTGCCGATTGCGGCGTTAACGCGCGGGCCGGTATCGGTGTCGTGCACATCCACGAGCTCAATGCGTGCGGCATCGTCCTTGCGCAGCGTCAACTCGTAGCCGCGCAGGCGAATCTCGAGCGGATCGCCCATGGGGGCATACTTCATCATGGTAACTTCGGTGCCCGGAGTTAGGCCCATGTCCAAAATATGCTGTCGGAGTGCCTGATCGTCCGATGCCACCGATGCGACAACGGCGTCCTTTCCAATCTCGAGTGTATCGAGCTTCACGCGCTCATCCTTTCGTTAGACGCGGTTAACCGTTTACCGGGGCTAACCAACTCGTAACGACAAATGATAGCGCTCTGAACTATTTTATAAAGTCAAATACCGATGTTTACCTGCGCAAACTTTATGCGATGCGCCCCGAAAGCTCTTTGCGCATACCGCTCAGCGAGATCGAAATGGAACCCGACCGCGCGGTAGCAGTGAGTCGATCACCCTCAACCGACCCCGTGCATGTAAAGGGCGCCTTGCCCATCAAGACGTGGGAGATAGTACCCGAGAGCTCAAAGAAATCGCACTCAGCGCGGGCACCCGAGAGAGCGATATTGAGGCCCCTGACGTTTAGTACTGCCCTGAGCGCGCCGTTCACCCCATGTGAAAACGTCACCTCGCCGCGCTTGCTCCCCACCGGCGTCTGGGCCAAAACCACATACGTACCCTCAAGCATGGCTCCTCCTCTAAGCAGACTTTTTGAAACGGGCAAGTAGTCTACTTTTACATATGGCGTTCCAGGAAGCGGAAGGCCAGACGGATCCAGGGACGGACGGAAACCTGCTTGTCCTCGTTGTCGACCGCGGTATTGGCGTTGCCGAGCGAAAGGCCGTGGCCACCCTGGTCAAAGACGTGCATCTCGCATGCAACACCCTCCTCGGCCATGCGCTGCGCAAACGGGTAGACCTGCGCGACCGGCGCCGTCTTGTCGTCCGAAACGCCCCACACAAAGGTCGGGGGCATCTGACGCGAAACGTGCGTGGTAGGGCAAATGTCGGCCAGGTGCTCATCGGTCGCCTCGCCGCCCGTCACCATCGACAGATAGTCGTTGAGCAAATCGCGCCCCGTCTTGCCACCCGTCTTGGGCACGCGCAGGTCGATGCGCGGGTCACGCGTCTGCATATCGCGCACATAGGCAAGGTCGAGCAACGGATAGCCCAGCACCACGGCGTCGGGACGAATATCCTCCGGACGAGCCCCGGCAAGGCCCGCGAAGGGTCCGGTCTTCCACTGCGTTGCCAACGAGGCGCAGATCATGCCGCCCGCCGAGAAACCCACGATGCACACGCGCTTGGGATCGACATGCCACTCGTCGGCGTTGGCGCGCACGGTAGCGACCATCTTGGCGAGGTCCGCCTGCGGGTGCGGAAAGCTCACGTCGCCCGTGGCGCTCGTCACATAGTTGAGCACAAAGGCCTGGTAGCCGCGGTCCAAAAACGCAAACGCCACCGGGTCCTGCTCGTGCGGAGCGATATGCGTAAACCCGCCTCCGCCGCAGATGATCACCGCGGGGCGGCGGCCATTGGGCTTGTCGGGCAGCGGCTCGGCACCCAGATACGTAAACGTCGCCGGATAATCCTCGGTCGGCTCCTCGCCCCACAGCGCATGGTTCTCAATAATCATAGGTGCTCCCTCCGTGCGATTCGTGCGCACTCGTTTTTCGCACCTTAGCGTACCCCACTTGAGCCCGCGGCGCAGAAACACCCCCGCAATGAGTTGGCCTTCAACTGATATATCACAAAATCGCTGTTCAGAGGCATCGTTAAGCAGCGTAAAATAGGAGCGCTGACCATGCTGGGAAACACGTACGAAACGTTTCCGGCAAACCACACGCGTGCAACATGCGCGCCTGATACGTTGGAGGCATCTATGGGTCTGCTCGATTCGCTCAAGTCCACGTTCACTTCGTCGGGCGAGGCGTCCGTTCCGCCCGCAGCAAGCTTCGCCACCCGCGAAGGCGTCATCTACGCTCCCGTCAACGGCGTGCTCGTCAATCTGAGTGAGGTTCCCGACGAGACCATCGCCTCGGGCATGCTCGGCCAGGGCTACGGCATCGAGCCCATTACCGGCACCATTTACGCCCCCGCTAACGGCCGTATCGGCGCCACCACCGTCACCAACCACTCCATCGGCATGATCACCGAGGACGGTCTTCGCGTGTTCATCCATGTTGGCCTGGGCACCGTGGAAATGAACGGCAAGGGTTTTGCCCGCTTCGTCGAGATGGGCGACACGGTCAAGGCCGGCCAGCCGCTCATCAGCTTCGACCGCGACGCTATCAAGGCCGCCGGTCACGAGGACATCGTGACCGTCATCATCTCTGAGCTCGACCGCCTCAAGAGCATCGACCACGTCGGCGAGTCTGGCACGCTTATCGGCGGCAATCCGCTCGTCAAGCTTGGCGATCCGCTGCTGGTTGCCAAGACCAAGTAGCCAGGCCCCGCGCCACACAGCCAAAAGGCACCTCGTCAAGCGCCCGCGACCATTTGGCCGCGGGCGCTTTTCGTTTGAAAAACCATCCCGCCAATGCCTTATCTGTATAGCCCAAATGAGCCGAGCTGCTAGAATATCGAACTGTATGGATAACTATCATTCAACCGTTATGGGAGGATACGTGAACCGCACCAAAATCGCGCAGCTCTATGCCGATGCCGAGTCGCTCGGCGGCCAGACCGTCACCGTCGCCGGCTGGGTCAAGTCCGTCCGCGACATGAAGAACTTTGGCTTTGTTACGCTCAACGACGGCAGCTGTTTCCGCGACCTGCAAGTCGTCATGAACCGCGAGGCACTCGACAACTACGACGAGATCGCCCATCAAAACGTCTCGGCCGCACTCATTTGCACCGGCACCGTCAAGCTGACCCCCGATGCGCCCCAGCCTTTCGAGCTTTCTGCCACCTCCATCGAGGTCGAGGGCGTCAGCGCCCCGGATTACCCGCTGCAGAAGAAGCGCGCAACCGTCGAGTTCCTGCGCACCCAGCAGCACCTGCGCCCGCGCACCAACCTGTTCCGCGCCGTGTTCCGCATCCGTTCTGTCGCGGCTGCCGCCATCCACCGCTTCTTCCAGGAGCAGGGCTTTGTCTACGTCAACACCCCCATCATCACCACGAGTGACTGCGAGGGCGCCGGCGAGATGTTCCGCGTGACCACGCTCGACCCCAAAAATCCGCCCCTCACCGAGTCCGGCGAGGTCGACTGGAGCCAGGACTTCTTTGGCAAGCACGCGAGCCTTACCGTGTCCGGCCAGCTCAATGCCGAGAACTTTGCCATGGCCTTTGGCGACGTGTACACCTTTGGCCCCACCTTCCGCGCCGAAAACTCCAACACCACGCGCCACGCCGCCGAGTTTTGGATGATCGAGCCCGAGATGGCCTTTGCCGACCTGAACGACTACATGGATAACGCCGAGGCCATGCTCAAGTACGTCCTTAAGGACGTTATGGCCACCTGCCCCGACGAGCTCAATATGCTCAACAAGTTTGTGGACAAGGGCCTGATCGAGCGCCTGGACCATGTGGCAAACTCCGACTTTGCCCGCGTTACCTACACCGAGGCTGTCGAAATCCTGGAGCAGGCAGTCGCTGCTGGCCACCAGTTTGATTACCCCGTCAGCTGGGGCATCGACCTGCAGACCGAGCACGAGCGCTTCCTGACCGAGGAGCACTTTAAGCGACCGACTTTTGTGACCGACTACCCGGCCGAGATCAAGGCGTTCTACATGCGCATGAACGAGGACGGCAAGACCGTCGCCGCCGCCGACTGCCTGGTGCCGGGCATCGGCGAGATTATCGGCGGCTCCCAGCGCGAGGAGCGCCTGGATCTGCTCGAGGCCCGCATCAAGGATCTGGGTATGAATCCCGAGCAGTACAAGTACTACCTTGACCTGCGCCGCTACGGTTCCTGCAAGCACGCCGGCTACGGTCTGGGCTTCGAGCGCTTGGTGATGTACCTCACCGGCGTGGGCAACATCCGCGACGTCCTGCCGCACCCGCGCACCGTGGGCAACGCCGACTTCTAATCGCCACAGCGCCACCAAACGCGTTCCAGCGCATCACGCCAGCGCCTCTCGGCAAGCCGAGGGGCGCATTTTTTTCAACAGTATCCGTCAAGCTTTTGGCAAGATTTTGGTCAGTTGAGCAGGGCTGTTGAAAACTCGACCCGCCGCTTGCCGACGACTACCGACCGCCCGGAGTGTCCTGCACCCCTGGGAAAGCCCCGCGCCCTAGGCTCCATACCGTCGCCACCCAAAACGGAAAGGACGTGGACGCCATGACCGAAACCGCTGTTGAAACTTACGAGACCACGACGAGGGGCGCCGCCTCGATGGCAGCCTATCGCGCCGTTCGCATCCTGCAATTATTAAGCGAAAACACCGGCGAGGACAAGGCCATGCTTTCCGATGAGTTGATCCGGCGTCTCGCCCATCCCGACGACCCCGCCCGCATGCCCATCTCGGCGGCGCGGCGCAGCATCTACACCGCCATCTCCGCACTTCGCCATGCCGGATACGAAATTGAATACAAGCGCGGCGTGGGGTATCGGCTCTTGACCCGTCCGCTCACCGACGAAGAGATCATCCGGCTCCACGGCATGGTCATGCGCAACCGCTCTACGCCCATCGCCATTCGAAAAAAGCATGGCGCAGCACCTGGTCGCCATGGCGAGTGCCGACGTTCGCGGCTACCTCGATGCACCCGAGCCTGCTCCAAGCGCAGGCGACAAATCCACCAAGGCCATACGCAAGCCCGTCAAGCGCATCGATGCCTGCGAGCTCATCGAGCAGGCCATCGACCACGGAACCACGGTGAGTTTTGATATTTCGAGTGTCACGGCACGCGGAGAGGTCGAAGTGGCGCGGATGACACTCCGGCCCTTTGCCATCAAGCAACGAGACGGCATCTCGTATTTGCTGGGAACGGTCTATGACGCGCGAGGCGCCGACGACACGCTGCGTACCGTTGAGATCGGCCGCATGAGAAACGTCACCACACGTCTCCTCGACGGCAAGAAGCTCTTCGCCGTCCTGGACGAGGACGATGCCTCCTCCGCCGCATAAGACCCTCCGCCGCCCATTCGACTACCCGTACCGCCCATCCGATTCTGTATTAAAAAAACCCGCCAGGCTGTTGTAAAAATGGACATCAGCGCTACTATAGTTCCACTTGCACTTTGTCCCAGTGCAGTGTTTCCAGCCATTTTTATACTGGGGGTAATGATATGAAGGACATCACCATCAGCCGCAGGAGCCTTCTGGTCTCCGCCGGCCTGCTCGCGCTCGCCCCGCTCGCCGGATGCGGCGGCAACTCTGGTTCCGGCTCTGCTGCCGTCGGTTCCGACCACACCATCGGCGTTCTGCAACTCACCGAGCACTCCGCACTCGATGCCGCCAACGACGGCTTTGTCAAGGCCATCAAGGAGAGCGGCCTTAAGGTCAAGATCGACCAGAAGAACGCCCAGAACGACCAGTCCACGTGTAAGTCCATCGCCGACAAGTTCGTGGGCGATGGCGTCGACCTGATCTATGCCATCGCTACGCCCGCCGCACAGGCTGCCGCCGGCGCCACCGCTGATATCCCCATCGTTGGCTGCGCCATCACCGACTACGCCGCTTCCGGCCTGGTCCAGGACAACGACAAACCCGGCACCAACGTCACCGGCGCCTCCGACCTCACCCCGGTCGCCGAGCAGCTCGAGATGATGCAGAAGGTCCTGCCCGACGTTAAGAAGGTCGGCCTGCTCTACTGCACCGCCGAGTCCAACTCCGACGTCCAAATCAAGGCCGCCAAGAAGGAACTCGACAAGCTTGGCCTGGAGTACACCGACTTCACCGTCTCGAGCTCCAACGAGATTCAGTCCGTCGTCGAGTCCGCCGTGGGCAAGGTCGACGCACTCTACTCCCCCCACTGACAACACCATCGCCGCGGGTGCTTCGCAGGTCGGCCAGATCTGCAAGGAGAACAAGCTCCCCTTCGTGACCGGCGAGGAGGGCATGTGCAAGGCCGGCGGCCTGTTCACCCTCTCCATCAACTATAAGGACCTGGGCTACGCTGCAGGCGAGATGGCCGTTAAGATCCTGAAGGGCGAGGCCAAGCCCGAGGATATGCCGATCAAGCACCTCTCGAGCAAGGACCTGGTCGTCGTCAAGAACGACGAGATGGCCGAGGCTCTGGGTATCGACCTTTCCGCTCTGGACGAGTAGCGCCGTGCGCGGTAACGCGTCTAGGGCCCGCACGCGCGCCACAGCCGCGTTATTCAATATCTGAGTCCTTGGGGCGAACGCTAAAGACCGGCGTTCGCCCTGCTTGTTTCGGATGAGACAAAACATCCGTCCGCAGCTCTTTTATGCATTGGTACCGCTATTATGGAAAATCACGTGTCCACCCTATCCTAGGAGGTATGAAGCATGCTCATTGCATTGCAGGGCGCCGTTTCGCAGGGCGTCCTCTGGGGCATTATGGTGCTTGGCGTGTTTATCACGTTCCGCCTGCTCGACATCCCCGATATGACCTGCGACGGCAGCTTTGCCCTCGGCGGCTGTGTCTGCGCCGTACTCATCGTCAACAATAACGTCGACCCCTTGCTCGCCGTGCTGGCCGGCATGTGCGCCGGCGCCATCGCGGGCGCCGTCACGGGCATCTTGACCACCGTCTTTGAGATTCCCGCAATCCTCGCCGGAATCCTTACGCAGATCAGTCTGTGGTCCATCAACCTGCGCATCATGGGCAAGTCCAACACGCCCATCCTTGCCAAGGGCACTATCTTCTCATCCGTCAGCAACATGACGGGCCTGCCGCAGTCCACTGTTGCCATTATCCTAGGCATTGTGCTGGCCGTGGCCATCGTCGCCATCCTGTACTGGTTCTTTGGCACCGAGATCGGCTCGGCGCTGCGTGCCACCGGCAACAACGAGTACATGATCCGCGCCCTAGGCGTCAACACCAACTCCACCAAAATGATCGCCCTCGTGCTCTCCAACGCCCTCATTGGCCTTTCGGGTGCGCTCATCTGCCAGAGCCAGAAGTATGCCGACATTGGCATGGGTACCGGCGCCATCGTTATCGGTCTTGCCGCCATCGTCATCGGCGAGGTGCTCGGCCGCCTGCTGCCCGGCGGTCTCACGCAGTTCTCCGTCCGTCTGGCCTCCGCCGTCTTTGGCTCCGTGGTGTACTTCCTCATCCGCGCCATCGTGCTGCAACTGGGCATGGACGCCAACGACATGAAGCTGCTCTCCGCCGTGATCGTCGCCGTGGCCCTGTGCGTGCCCGTGGTTTGGGAGCGCTATAAGCTCCGCAGCTCCTACACGAAGGGAGATGAGGCAGATGCTTAAGCTCTCGCACGTCAAGAAGACCTTTAACAAGGGCACCGTCACCGAGAAGCGCGCGCTCACCGACGTCGACCTCACCCTCAACGATGGCGACTTTGTAACCGTGATTGGCGGCAACGGCGCCGGCAAGTCCACGCTGCTCAATATGATCGCCGGCGTGTATCCGCTTGATTCGGGTGTTATTGAGCTCGACGGCACCGACATCTCGCGTCTGAGCGAGTCGCAGCGCGCCAAGTACCTGGGCCGTGTGTTCCAGGACCCCATGCGCGGCACCGCAGCCGACATGCAAATTGCCGAAAACCTGGCCCTCGCCAAGCGCCGCGGCCAGCGTCGCGGTCTTTCGTGGGGCGTCACCAAGGCCGAGAAGGACGAGTACGTTGAGCTGCTCAAGCGCCTGGACCTCGGTCTGGACACGCGCCTCAACGCCAAGGTCGGCCTGCTCTCGGGCGGCCAGCGCCAGGCACTCACCCTGCTGATGGCCACGCTCACCAAGCCGCGCCTGTTGCTGCTCGACGAGCACACGGCGGCCCTCGACCCCAAGACGGCTTCTAAGGTGCTCAATCTGACCGAGGAGATTGTCGACGAGAACCACCTGACCACGCTCATGGTCACGCACAACATGAACGACGCCATCCGTCTGGGCAATCGCCTGATCATGATGCACGAAGGCCACGTGATCTACGACGTGGCCGGCGATGAGAAGAAGTCGCTCACCGTCGCCGACCTGCTCCAGAAGTTCGAGGAGGTCTCGGGCGGCGAGCTCGCCAACGACCGCATGCTGCTGAGCTAAACCTACCAAAAAGGGACAGGTTTATTTTGGCAGGTTTTATCTGCGCAAACGTCAAAACCGCCGCAAAGGAACAGATACCTTTGCGACGGTTTTCGCATATCATGTCGATAATCCAGCGTCAGCAGGAACCACTGGTTAAGAACTAAGGAAACTGCCATGAGAAGACTCCTTCCCCGTCTTGCTTGACCGCCGCACTCCTTGCCGGCGTGCTCGCGGCGGCCCAGCTTACGCCACCGCGGCCACCCCATCTCAAGTTATCGGCCCGTCCGATGTGATCGGACGGGCTTTTTGGTGGGTATCATGGTTGAATGATCATTAGGAGGTTTTCCCTACATGGAATTGTTTGAACCGATTCTTCATTTCTTTGAGCAGCGCTGGGTCCACAACATCATCTGGGCCGTCATCTTGGTAATAGTCACCGCCATCGCCGCCAAGGTGGCATCCAAGACCCTGCGCCACCTACTCAACCGAGACGACAACCCGCTTCCCGCATCGAGCATCTTCATCAACATCGCGCGTGCCGTCATTTGGATGATCGGCGGCAGCTTTATCCTCGACAACTGCTTTGGCATTAACGCAAACGCGCTCGTCGCCGCTCTTGGCGTCGGCGGCATCGCCATCTCGCTCGGCTTTCAGGACACGCTATCAAACCTTATCGGCGGCATGCAAGTGACCTTTATGGGCATCATCAAGCCCGGCGACAATATCGAGGTCGGCGGCGTGTCGGGCGTGGTCCAGGACATCACTTGGCGCCACACGACCATCGAGGACGCCTGCGGACAGACCATCATCGTCCCCAACTCCAACATCTCCAAGAACACACTCGTGCACCTCATGCCCTTTGGACGCGTTGTCGTTCCCGTCGCGGTGAAGGACACGTCAAAGTGGGACTCGCTCGATGCGCTGGCAGACGAGCTCGCCTGTGCCACCAAGGTCGCCGTTTCACCCATCTCGGGCTTTGACAAGGAACCCTACGTGCTCTTTAGCGAGATCGGCGACTTTGGCATTAAGGGTAAGATCATCTTTATCGTCAGTGACGACAGCACCACCTTTACGGCAGCCGACGCCTGCATCCGCGCCATCGCCCCCATCATCGCCTAAAACCACCGCAAAGGGGACAGGCACCTTTGTGGTGGTTTCGCATCGTGGTACCATGGTTCATATCGTTGTTTAAACGACTAAGGGAGTAGACACCATGGAAGAGGCCTATCGTCAAGCGCGCAAGCGCGGCGAACAGGGACGCCGTCGCGCCATCAGCCAAAGCGAGCATCCATATCTTACGGACCTCGACAGCTTGGTCGCCCAGCTTCCCTGCGGGCAGCGCGAGAACATCGGCCTGCGGGACATTCCGCTCGAAATGGTCGTCGGCACGGTTACCAAAGGTCGCCAGTCCGCCTTTTCGTGTAACTTTATGCCGCTGCTCCCCTGGAATACCGAATTCGCCCGCAAATGGTCCAACCTCTACGATATCCAAATCTCCGAGGGCTACCGCGACCCCATCATCGTCACCGAGTTCATGCACCGCTTTTACGTCCAAGAGGGCAACAAGCGTGTCAGCGTCCTCAAATTCCTTGACGCTCCGACGGTTTCGGCCAAGGTGACGCGTCTGTACCCCGGTAAGTGGGATTCCGTCGAGAGCCGCCTGTACGGTGAGTTTTGCGCCTTTTGGTACGTATGCCCCCTGTACGAGATTGAGTTTTCGCGCGAGGGCAGCTACGAGATGCTTGCCAAAATGCTCGGCCAAGATCTTGTCGAAAAATGGCCTCAAAAGAAGGTCGACTACCTACGTCACACCTTCCTGCTCTTTAAGCGCGCCTATCTTCGCGCGGGCGGCGACCACTTGGACATTACGCCTGCCGATGCCATGCTCGTCTACCTCAACGTCTACAACCAGGACCGTCTGCTGGATACGCCGACGGATATCGTCGTCAACCGTCTGTGCAAGATTTGGCGCGAGCTTGTCATTGCCGGCAAAAGCGACGAGGACAAAGTCGATCTTGTCGAAGCGCCGCAGCCCAACGAGAAAGAGGGCGCACCGACAAAAGCTACCTCGGGCGTGCTCAACTTCTTTATGAGCAAGACCGTCTACTCCACTGCCAATCCCATGCGAATCGCCTTTATCCACGAGTTTCCCTGTGCCACGTCGAGCTGGGACAGCCTACACGACCAGGGCCGCCGGTATCTTGATGAGCACTTTGGCGGCATCGTGCGCACCGAGGCGTTCGAGGACTGCCACGATTCGGACGTGTTCTACGCCGCCGTCGAGACAGCCGTAAAGCACGGGGCGAACGTCATCTTCTCGACCTCACACCGGCTCATGGAATACACGCTCAGGGCGTCAGTCGAGTATCCCCAGGTGCGGTTCCTTAACTGCTCAATCGGCCTTCCCCACCAAAGCGTCCGCTCGTACTTTGGAAAGATGTACGAGGCCAAGTTCCTCCTGGGCGCCCTTGCCGCCAGCATGGCCGACAACCACCGTATTGGCTACCATGCGTCGGTCTTCGCCTCGGGCGCGCTGAGCGAAATCAACGCCTTCGCTATCGGTGCCTCGCTGCTCGACCCTCGTGCGCAGATTATCCTCACTTGGGGAGATGTTCCCGCCGGCGGTCTTGCCGAAGCCATGTGTCGCGAGGGCGTGAGCGTCATGACCGGCGCCGATATGTCCAAGTCTCTCGAGGACCCCACCGCCTACGGGCTTCACCGTCTGGTAAACGGCAAGGAAGTTACCGGTATTGCTATGCCGGTATGGAACTGGGGCCGTTACTACGAACTCATCGTACGCAGCCTACTGCACGGCACATGGGACGAGACCGCCGATGACCAGCAGGTGCGCGCCGTCAACTACTGGTACGGTATGAGCTCGGGCATCATCGACATTCGCTACGCTCCGGGCCTACCCTATCAGACGCGTAAACTTGTGCAGCTGCTTCGCAACGGCATTGTCGAGGGCTCCATCAACCCATTTGGCGGCGAGCTCCACAGCCAGGACGGCGTGGTTCAGATTGAGGGCTTCCCTCCCCTGCCGAGTACGCAGATTGTCGAGATGAACTGGCTGGCTGACAACGTTATAGGCTCGATTCCGCAGCTCGATAACGAGCCGGAGGTCCGTGCCCTATGAATATCCTAGCCATTGCCGATGTAGAGGAGCGCTGCCTGTGGGAATGTTTTCGCAAGGAGCGCTTTGAGGACGTTGACCTGATTCTATCCGCAGGCGACCTGGATCCGGACTATCTTGAGTTTTTGGTCACTGTCATCAACAAACCGCTTGTGTACGTTCGTGGCAACCACGACGACCGCTACGCGCGCCATGCACCGGGCGGGTGCATTTGTGTTGAGGACAGCGTATATGTGTACCGAGGTATTCGCATTGCGGGTCTGGGCGGTTCCATGCGCTACCGCGACGGCGCGAACATGTATACCGAGCGCGAGATGGCAAAACGCATGCGCAAGCTATCGCGAAAAATCACACTGGTAGACGGATGCGATATTCTACTTACCCATGCACCCGTCGCAGGCATGGGCGACCTGGACGACCTGCCGCATCGAGGATTCGAGTGCTTTAATGCGGCTCTTGAGTCTTGGGGTCCCGACTATATGATTCACGGGCATGTGCACCAAAGCTACGGCCCCAACTTTCAACGCGAGCGCCAACACCCATGCGGAACGAAGATTGTCAACGCCTGCGGCTATACCAAGATCGAAATTGACGAGGCGCGCTACCCCACGCGCGGTTGGAAGGCCGCTTGGCTCAACTCGCAAACCATGCGCCGCGAGCTCAAACGCCACGAAGCAATCGAGTCTTCAACCGCCAGAACCCCCTGGTAACTGCCAACAACCACCACGAAGGGGATAGGCACCTTTATGGTGGTTTTGCTGACTCGTCCGACCTGTCCATCACGGTGCTTGTGTAATTAACGAGAACACTCATTGTTTTGTAAGGACGGCGCTCACGTGCCGTCCTTTTTTAGTCAACTTATGCAGTCTCGACCGTGTTGTATGTAGAGGGACCTCGCGAGACGCCTTCCCTATATCCACCACGACCAATTGGAGGTGACACTATGCCTGCACGCCGTAACCGCAATAGCACGCTCCGATGCGATGCCGATCAGATCGAGCGGGAAGCAAAGCGCTTGGTCGACACGTATTCCGACCTCATCCTTCGATTGTGCTATTCGGCCCTTGGATCCGCTGACGACGCTCAAGACATCTGCCAGGACACGCTGATCAAGATTCTCCAACGCACTCAACCGTTCGACTCGCTCGAACACGAACGTGCTTGGGTGATCCGAGTCGCACTGAACGCATGTCGCGATATCGGCCGTACGCACGCGAATCACCCGGTTGTCGACCTCGATTCGCTCCCCGATTTCTGCGCACCCGTAACACATACCGAGCAAGAATTCGCGCAACGCGACTGCGCCATTCTTTCCGCTGTCACGGCCCTGCCTCAAGCACAGCGCATCGCCATCTTTTTGCACTACTACGCAGGCATGAGCATCAGGGAAATCGCAGACGCCGTTCACGCGACGCCAGCTGCAACCGCCCAGCACCTTAGCCGCGGACGTGCGTCACTTCGGCTTTCCTTGAAAGGAGACCACAATGACTACGAATTCGAATGACTATCGCCACGCCCTGGAGCACATTTCGTTTACCGATAATGCGAAGCAGCACATGGCAAACTCGATTGCTCAGTCCGTCGCCTCGAGCGATGCGGCGACCGCTCAAAGCAACTGTAATGGCACGCGACGCAAGCCGCGCATCGCCCGCCATCCCGTAAGAACAGTCGCTCGCATTGCCGCTGTAACGGCAGTCCTCGCTATCGTCATTGGAGGCGCTGGCACGGCTATGGCAACAGGCGTCCTGCCGCTTCCTTCTGACATGCTTTCCGACATCTTTGACGGACCTGCTTCTCAAACCGAGATCATCGACCGTATTGGCCGGCCCGTCGGTGCTAGCTGCTCCAACAACGGAGTCACCGTGACCGCCGACGCCATCATGGGCGACAAGGATATGGTTACCATCGCCTATACGCTTACGTTCGACGATCCCGCTGCCCTGAAAAAGCTTTCCGAGCCGGGCGAGAACGGAACTATCGCCGGAAGTGTCGATGGAAACGTATACGTTGATGGCGAGCATGGCGGCCAAGGCCAATCATGGCTCATTGACAAGAACCCCAATGACTCCAGCATTCAATACTTTGCACAGTTCAGCGTTGAATCACCCGGCCTTATGGGCAGGACCGTCCGCACGCATATCAACTCTCTCGTTGTGCCACGTGCTGGCAAAGAGCTTCCCGAGTATAAGAAAATACTTACGGGCCCATGGGATCTTAAGTTCCAGCTGAATTACGAAGATACATCCGTTACGATTCCCGCGCCCAAATCGGTCAACTTTAACGGCACCAAGGCGACGATTCAAGAGGCCACCGTATCCTGCGTTGGCGTTTCAGTCCGCTACAACATAGATCGTTCCATCGAACACGACAACAACAGCGGCAAGATGTCTCAAAACATGGAGGAGTCTATGGATGCCGTTGGCAACATACCCCTCATCGTGACGTTCAAAGACGGTCATGTTGAGGACGCAACCAGCCACAGCGGCTATTTCGCAAATAAACTGGATAACGGCACCACTGATGTCCACAAGACCTGGCCGTTCTCGCAAGTTTGTGACACAGACAAGATTGCAAGCGTACAAATTGGCGATACGGTCATTCCCATGAATTCGTAACGCTACGCGGCTCGTATATGCACCCGGTTCCGCACTTCGCGTCTAAAGATGCGCTGTCATCGAGCAGCGTGAGCGCAAGGCCGCCCGTATGGTCGGCTGGGAACACCTCGTTGCGCTAAAAACCACCACGAAGGGGACCGGCACCTTTGTGGTGGTTTTGCTGACTCGTCCGACCTGTCCCAACGGTTTGTCTCAATCTGTAACAGGTAGGGCCCAAATAATCGGTTAGCTGTTACAGATCGAGACAGACCACGGATGCTCGGCCGAAAATCTCAATCTGTAACAGGTAGGAACGATTTTGCCCCTTAGATGTTACAGATTGAGATATTTGACAGCTTGAATCGGCATCGCCTACAGCGCGGCGACGACCTTGTCGCCCATCGTCGTGGTGCCGAGGATCTTATCTGCCGGGGTGTTGACATCGGCGTTGTCACGGGTGCGCCAGCCCTCGTCGAGCACGCGCGCCACGGCGCTCTCGATCCACGCGGCTTGCTCGCCCATGTCGAGCGCGTAGGTCAGCAGCATCGCCACCGACAAGATTTGAGCCAGCGGATTGGCCACGCCGAGCCCCGCGATGTCAGGAGCGCTGCCAGCGCTCGGCCCAAACAGCGATACGCCATCATCCAGCGAGGCAGAGGCAAGCATACCGAGCGATCCGGTAATCTGAGCCGCCTCATCGGACAGGATGTCGCCGAACATGTTCTCCGTCACCACGACGTCAAAGTCTGCCGGTCGACTGATGAGCTGCATGGCGGCGTTGTCGACGAGCAGGTCCTCAAGCTCCACGTCGGAGTACTCCTCGTCTTGCACGCGATGCACGATCTCGCGCCACATGCGGCTCGTCTCCAGCACGTTGCGCCTATCAACGCTCGTCACCTTGCCGCGACGTTTGCGCGCCGCCTCAAATGCCTGGCGCGCAATGCGCTCAATCTCGTACTCGCGATACTCCATCATGTCGACCGCACGCTGACCGGCCGCACCCGCAGCGCCCGCGCAGGTCACGGATGCGGGCGCCAAAGTCCCACGGCATGTTGTAGCCCATCGTATCGGGGATGTTCACGACCGTGGCACCGGCCTTTACGGCCGCCTCGATAATGCGCACCAGAAACTCCTGATCGGAGCGGCCGGCATCCTCGGCATAAAACTCAACATCGTCAACGAACTTGCGAGCATGTTTGACGGCATGGATCGCTCACTCAATTGCCCTTTCCTCAGTCATATGGAGCTTGTCGCGCAGGTGACTGGTGCTCACACCCAGCCCTGTATGGATACGGGGCCTCTGGGCCGTTTTGAGCGCCTCTGCAGCCACTTCGATATCCCTGTCGACAGCGCGCGTCAGGCCGCATACCGTGCATCGGTCGCCCGCAATCTTGCCAATCTCCTGTACGGAGCGAAAGTCACCAGGACTCGAGATGGGAAAGCCCGCCTCGATAACGTCCACGTTCATGCGCACCAGCTGGCGGGCGATGAAGAGCTTTTCCTCGGTATTCATGCTGGCGCCCGGCGACTGCTCACCGTCGCACAGGGTGGCGTCAAAGATTGTGATTTTGCGGCTTATATGTTCCTCCTGATTGACCGTTTTATGACAGATGGCTTTCAGGAGAGAGAGAAGGCCTAGAGATAGAAAAATACCCGTGTCGCTCATCACGCCTGAAAGCGCCAGACGATAGCGCACCCGGGTACAACAAATCGTTATAGCGAGATTACAACCCTAGCGCGCTATCCAATCTAGTAGCGCTAGGCCTAGGAGCTGTTGCGTGTTCTTAAACATGTTGGGCTCCCTTCGGCCTCGGGTAGTACTACATCGCGCTAAAGTACAACACAAGTAAAACCACCACAAGGGTGCCTGTCCCCTTCGTGGTGGTTTCGTTGACTCAAAAGCAAGAGACCCGGTCCTGCACGAGGCAGAACCGGGTCTCTTTAGCAATGCTTGCTTTGCTCAGGCAGTAACTGTTAGTTACTCAGCCAGGAAGTCGCGCTGGATAGCGGGATCGACCTTGACGCCAGGGCCCATGGTGGAAGACACGGAGATGGACTTGACGTACTTGCCCTTAGCAGAAGAGGGCTTGACGCGCAGGATCTCGGTGTACAGGGCAGCGTAGTTCTCGACGAGCTGCTGCTCGGTGAAGGACTTCTTGCCCAGGGGCACGTGGCAGATGCCGTAGCGGTCGGCGCGGTACTCAACGCGGCCAGCCTTGAGCTCGGAGACCATCTTGGCGACGTCCATGGTCACGGTGCCGAGCTTGGGGTTCGGCATGAGGCCACGGGGACCAAGGATCTTACCGATGCGGCCAACCTTGGCCATCATGTTCGGCGTAGCGATAGCGGCGTCGAAGTTGATCTCGCCCTTCTGAATCTGGGCGACAAGCTCGTCGGAACCGATGATGTCGGCGCCGGCAGCCTCAGCCTCGCGGGCCTTCTCGCCCTCGGCGAAGACGGCAACACGAACGGTCTTGCCGGTGCCGTGGGGCAGGGAGATGGAACCACGGATGTTCTGGTCAGCCTTACGAGTATCGATGCCCAGACGGAAGTGGGCCTCGACGGTCTCGTCGAACTTGGCGGTGTCGAGCTCCTTAATGAGCTTGGCAGCCTGAAGGGGGGTGTAGAGCGTGGCGCGATCGATCTTCTCGGCAGCGGCGTTATAGCTCTTACCATGCTTAGCCATGTGCATTACCTCCTGTGGTTAAACGGGCGTGAGCCCTCCCACATCGTATCGTGTGCCCTATTGCACACATTTAACGGGCGCCCAGGTCAGAGCACCCGTCGTTACCATAAGAAATCGCTACTCAGCGATGGTGACGCCCATGGAACGGGCGGTACCGGCGATGATCTTCTTGGCGGCGTCAATGTCGTTGGCATTGAGGTCCGGCATCTTGATCTCGGCGATCTTGGTGAGCTGCTCCTGGGAGAGCTGACCAACCTTGTCGGCCTGGGGCTTAGCGGAACCAGACTTGAGGTTCAGCTCCTTCTTGATGAGGTGAGCCGCCGGCGGGGTCTTGGTGATGAAGGAGAAGGACTTATCCTCGTAGACAGAAATCTCAACGGGGATGATGTCGCCCTTCTTGTCCTGCGTCTCGGCGTTAAAGGCCTGGCAGAACTGCATGATGTTCACGCCAGCAGCGCCCAGGGCGGGGCCGACGGGAGGAGCGGGGTTAGCTGCACCAGCAGGAATCTGGAGCTTAATGACGTTGGCAACCTTCTTCTCAGCCATGGTCATTCCTTTCGAATCACGAGTGTGAAGTACTTGCTATATCGTAAGCACGCACGTGTTAGAAGCACTCCTGAGATGAGCAGTCACAGAAGAAGCACGCTCGCGCGAACGGACGAAAACTTAAGCGATGACAGCGACCTGGTTAAAGTCTAGCTCGACCGGCGTCTCGCGGCCAAAGATCATCAGCGTGACCTTGAGCTTGCCGGCCTCGGTGTTAACCTCGGAGACCTTGCCATCAAAGTCGGTAAGCGGGCCATCGGTGACGCGGACGGACGTACCGACCTCAATATCAACCGACGTACGCTTGGGCGAATCGCCCTTACCGGGACGACGAGTCATCTTATTGTACTCGTCGCGGGAAAGCGGAGCGGGCTTACCGTTGCCGCCCAGGAAACCGGTGACGCCGGGCGTGTTGCGAACACACGTCCAAGCATCGTCATCCATCTCCATGCGGACCAGGACGTAACCCGGGAAGATCTTAGAATCCTTGGTCTCGCGCTTGCCACCCTCTTTGATCTCGGTGACGCGCTCCATAGGAATCTCGATATCAAAGATACGGTCCTGCATGCCCATGGTCTCGATACGATGCTCGAGATCGGACTTAACACGGTTCTCGTATCCAGAGTAAGTGTGAACGACGTACCAACGCTTAGACATGGTTTAGCCCCTCAATCCAGAGAACAGAGCAAGAGCCTCGCCAAAGCCAGCATCGAGCAGAGCGATGACGACGCCGACGACGATCAGAGAAGCGCAAACGACGACCGAGTAGTTCACGAGCTCCTTCTTATCGGGCCACGTGACACGCTTCATCTCGGACTTCACCGAAGCGAAATACTTCTTGGTGCGGGCGAAGAAACCAGGCTTCTCGTTCTTCTTGGACTTCGCAGCCTTCTCGCTCTTCTTGGCAACGGCCTTCTTGGCCTCAACCTTGGAGTTGGCGGCAGCGCTGTTGGCAGGTGCCGGCTGCTGAGCCTTCTTCTTGTTCTTCTTGTTGGCCATTTGGGTTACCTCCGCGCAATGCGCTTATACATGAGTAAACCGTAAGCCCCCAAGTGGGAGCTTACGGAATAATGACTGGCACGCCAGGAAGGACTCGAACCCTCAACACTCGGTTTTGGAGACCGATGCTCTACCAATTGAACTACTGGCGTATGTGACTAGAGACTAGCGAGTCTCTTTGTGCAGCGTGTGGTGACGGCACCAGGGGCAATACTTCTTGATCTCCATACGATCAGGCATGTTCGCCTTGTTCTTGGTGGTCGTATAGTTGCGGCGCTTGCACTCAGTGCACGCAAGAGTAACTAGAGTACGCATGTATCCTGAACCTTTCATATCCGCCCCGTACGGGCACGAGATGGTACTTTATCAGCTCTATGTAAGTGCTGTCAATGAAAACCTCGAATCAATTGGTTCTCGCTGAATCCATTCATATTTGGAACACATCAATGAAGCCAGCGAGATCTAATCGATCCCCCACGCTCGGCTTAAGGGCGAGCGAAGCGCAATCGGCAGGGAACAAGCCCCGCGTAGAAAAGAACCCGGCACCCTAAAAGTGCCGGGTTCTCTAAGTCAGCTAAATCAAAGAGCTAATTTACTCAATGATCGTGGAGACGATGCCCGAGCCGACGGTGTGGCCACCCTCGCGGATAGCGAAGCGCAGGCCCTCCTCCATGGCGATCGGGTGGATGAGGTCGCCCTCGATGGTGATGTGGTCACCAGGCATAGCCATCTCGGTGCCCTCGGGGAGCTTGACCGTACCGGTAACGTCGGTGGTACGGAAGTAGAACTGAGGACGATAACCATCGAAGAACGGGGTGTGACGGCCGCCCTCCTCCTTGGTCAGAACGTAGATCTCGCCGGTGAACTTGGTGTGCGGGGTAACCGAACCGGGCTTGCAGAGAACCTGGCCGCGCTCGATGTCCTCGCGCTTGATGCCGCGGAGCAGCAGACCGACGTTGTCGCCAGCCTCGCAGAAGTCCATGGACTTACGGAACATCTCGATACCGGTAACGACGGTGTTCTGGGTATCCTTGATGCCGACGATCTCGACGGGCTCGTTGAGCTTGAGCTCACCGCGCTCGACACGGCCGGTAGCAACAGTACCACGGCCGGAGATGGTCATAACGTCCTCAACGGCCATCAGGAACGGGAGGTCGTTGTTACGAGCAGGCGTCGGGATGTACTCGTCGACGGCGTTCATGAGCTCGCGGATAGCGTCCATCCACTTGGCGTCGCCCTCGAGAGCGCCCAGAGCGGAACCACGGATGACGGGGATGTCGTCGCCGGGGAAATCGTACTCGGAGAGGAGCTCACGGGTCTCCATCTCGACGAGGTCGATGAGCTCGTCATCGTCAACCATGTCGCACTTGTTCAGGAAGACGACGATGTAAGGAACGCCAACCTGACGGGCGAGCAGGATGTGCTCGCGGGTCTGAGCCATGGGGCCGTCGGTAGCGGCGATGACCAGGATAGCACCGTCCATCTGAGCAGCACCGGAGATCATGTTCTTGACGTAGTCAGCGTGGCCCGGGCAGTCAACGTGAGCGTAGTGACGGGCAGCAGTCTCGTACTCGACGTGGGAGACGGAGATCGTAATGCCGCGCTCGCGCTCCTCGGGAGCCTTGTCGATGTTCTCGAACGCAGTGAAGTCAGCCTTGCAGCCCTCGGTCTCGGAGAGAACCTTGGTGATGGCGGCTGTCAGCGTGGTCTTGCCGTGGTCGACGTGACCAATGGTGCCGATGTTAACATGCGGCTTAGTGCGCTCAAACTTCTCTTTGGCCATAAAGCCCTCCTCTAAACAGGTCGTCCCCGGACGGGACTTTGCCTTTATACCATAGTGGCCTCTCAACATACTATTGAGAAGCCACCGTGTTACCTATGGTAGCGGTGACTGGATTCGAACCAGTGACGCCACGGGTATGAACCGTGTGCTCTAACCAACTGAGCTACACCGCCGGATGGAGCCTGCAACCAGACTTGAACTGGTGACCTCTTCGTTACCAACGAAGTGCTCTACCGACTGAGCTATACAGGCACTTGACGGGTGGGAGCTATAGGATTCGAACCTATGTAGGCAGAGCCAACGGGTTTACAGCCCGTCCCCATTAACCACTCGGGCAAACTCCCAATCGTTCAAGTATCCGCAGGTCCTTTGGTCTTTTGGACCGCCGCCCCCGCGAACGAAAAAGATAATACGATGCAACCTTGGGGGGCTGTCAACGAAAACCTCTAGATACACGGTGCCGGGCGTATCTATATAGCCATGACCTGCGGTTTTGTTGAGTTTGGATATGAAGGACGGTGGTTTTGGATACTGAGGTGACGTTTCCCGAGGTAACACTTTGGTGTAGTAGAGTACACCTTCAGAATCGAACTTCGATAACAGCCTATTTGCACCTATATATAGGTCGAGATCGGGGCTGCCCAGACAGAAGATTGCTCTTCCCAGGCAAAATCGAGCGTGGATTTTCTTCCGTTTGAAATCGAGCGTGGATAATCTCCCACTTTGCCGTGCCATCGAATCCAAAGTGGCAGATTATCCACGCTCATTCACTAGGCGGAAGATTTTCCACGCTCGTGTGTCCGATAATCCACGCTCGATGACGATGACCAACCTCGCCCCGGCCTATGTCTCGACCTGTAACAGTAAGAGGGTTATTCCTCCCCTATCTGTTACAGATCGAGATGTTTCGCAGAAACCCCCGCTTACGTCTCATTCTGTAACAGTAAGAACGGTTTTCAGCCTCTTCGTGTTACGGATCGAGACAAACCTGAAGCTTGGTTGGCGCCAAACACGCTGACTTATCGACATAAATAGAAACGGGCCCTGTCCCACAAGGGAACAGAGCCCGAAACTCTCATGGAGCCAGTGACAGGAATCGAACCTGCAACCCACTGATTACAAATCAGTTGCGCTACCGTTGCGCCACACTGGCACACTTGGCGCTTTCACGCGAAGCGAGTTAAGAATAAAGGAATTGAGGATGGGGCGCAACAGGCCCTTCGACCGACCACATCTCAAAACTATTCGCCAGAACGAATAGTTTCGTCTGTTCGCCAAAACAAAAAACTATTCGTTTTGGCGATGGCAAGTCCACAATCCAATAACTACAAGCCAGTGAATTGACCAGCCGAGTAGCTGGTCTCTACAGATACTCCCCTACCGGCCACGAAGGGCCTTGAGCTTGGCCAGGGCATCGGGGCTCAGGCGACTGCCCAGAGTCATCTTGATCTGCGGGGCTTCCTCTGCCTCGTGAACGTCGTTATCGATCTGTTTGATCTCGTCCACCAGCATGCGGCTCGAGATGCGCGTGACGCCCTTGCCCATGACGACGGCCTGAATCGTACCGTCGCTCGATACCACGGAGCACGCGCGGCCTTCCTCGCGTGCCTCGATGCAGAGCTTCTGCACCACGGTATCGGCAGAGACGCCCGTCGGCGAGAACTCGATGCGCACGCCGCGGGCCGGTAGGTTGGGGCGCTCGTTGGAGATGTTGCCCGCGCCGTCGAACACGATCACGGCCTCGTAACGGCCCTGGGCAAACGCCGCAACATCGTTGATGAGCGCGGTGCGCGCCATATCGTGGACGTCGCTGGAATATGGATCGTCGGAATGGTCGTAGACGAGCTTTTCGTAGCGCGGCGTGCAGTGGATCACGTTGTAACCGTCGACCACCAGCAGCTCGGGCTTGTTGGAGTGCACCGTCGAGACTGGGTCGGCGATAGCCTGCGCAAACGCATTGCCGCCCACGCCGTAGGTCGCGGCCGAAACAATCGGCTTGGCCGAGCCCTCGCCAAAGCGCTTGGCCTTGGACTTGGCGCGGTTCTTCTTGGACATGCGCTACTCCTGCCCCCATGAGCTCGCCGGCATTGCGGCGCAGCCACTCAAAGCACAGCGCGGTGGTCGCCTGGGCAACATTGAGGCTCTCGGTCATGCCGCGCTGGGGAAGCTTGGTCAAAAAGTCGCATTTCTCGAGCACCAGGCGCGAGATGCCGTCGCCCTCGGAGCCCATGACGAGCGCCACGCGGCCCTCGAAGGGAGCATCCCAGCAACTGCCTTCGGCGTGCTCGGAGGCACCGCCCACCCAAAAGCCAGCGGCCTTAAGATCGTCGAGCGCACGGGCGATGTTGGGCACCTGCGCGATAGGCAGATGCATGACGGCGCCGGCAGAAGTCTTATAGCTGCCGACGGTCACACCGGCGGCGCGCTTGTTGGCAATGATGGCGCCTGCCGCGCCCACGACCTCGGCAGAGCGCACGATCGCACCAAAGTTGCCATCGTCGGTCACATGGTCGAGCACGATGACGAGCGCCGGACCGTCGCCCGCGCGGTCGAGGATGTCGGCGACATCGGCATAGGGGAAGTTGCCAACCTCGAGCGCAATGCCCTGGTGAGCGCCATGGCTCGACAGCGCATCGAGCTGCGCGCGTGGAACGAACTTAATGCGGACGCCCGCGGCGTTGAGGTCATCGACCAGGCGCGACAAGGCGGCATCGCGCTCCCCGCCCTCGGCAATGAGCGCGCACTTGATGGGAAAACCAGTGCGTAGCGCCTCGGCGGCAGCACGACGACCTTCGATAAACTCGCCCTTGGGAGCCTGGACAGCGTCGCGGTTGCGATCGCGCTGCGGACGTGCGGCCTGGGTGCGATCGCGCTGCGGACGTGCGGCCTGGGTGCGATCGCGCTGGCCCTTGGGAGCGGCAGCGCGATCATTGCGGCGAATCGGACGCGAGCCAGAAGCAGCCTGCTTGCCGCCACGAGGCGCACGCTTGCGATTGTCGGCCATAGGACGGCCTCCTTAAATAGATAACGAACAAGAATCGACCGTCCGAGCCACGGCACCTTGCCTTTCAATCGTCGGGCATGACCACCAGGTCTATGCCCTCCTCTTTCAAGGCAATCTGCCGCACCTCGAACGGTCGACAAATACTAGAGACTCTTAATACGAGTGCCCGCGGCCGTATCCTCAATGGTGAGGCCCAGGTCCTTGAGCTGGTCGCGGATGGCATCGGCCAGATCCCAGTTCTTGGCGGCACGGGCCTCGGCGCGGGCCTCGAGAATCTTGGCAGCAGCCTCGTCCACGTCGTCGCCCGTATAGGCAACCAGACCGGCGGCAACGCCCAGCAGACCCAGCGGCAGCTCGACCTTGGGCTCGGGAAGCTCAACGCCAAACGTATCGAGCAGCTCGGCCAGCGTATCGGCGGCAGCCAGGACTACGGCCTTGTCGGCAGCATCGCCCGCCTGCTCCAGGTACTGGTTGCACTCGGTCACAAAGCCAAAGACAGCACCCATGGCACCGGCGGTGTTAAAGTCGTCGTCCATGCACTCCTTAAAGGTGGCACGGGTCTCGGCGGCCTTGGCGGCAAACGCCTCGGATGCTGCCTCATCGGCATCGGCCGTCGCATGGTTCGCGGCCCAGCGCAGGTTCTCGACCGTACCGGCGATACGCGTGAGCGAGTTCTCGGCACCCTCCAGGCGCTCCCAAGAAAAGTCGAGCGGCGAGCGATAGCTCGTCTGCAGCATCAGCAGGCGCAGGGCGGCGGCGGAGTGCTGCTCGAGGACCTCGGCCAGCGTAAAGAAGTTGCCGAGCGACTTGGACATCTTCTCGCCGTCTACCAGCAGCATGCCCGTGTGCATCCAGGTGTTGGAGAAGCCCTGGTGCCAGGCGCAGGTGGCCTGAGCGCACTCGTTCTCGTGATGCGGGAAGGCAAGGTCGGAGCCGCCGCCGTGGATGTCGATCGGAGTGCCCAGGTAGCGATGCACCATGGCGGCGCACTCGGTGTGCCAACCGGGACGGCCCTCGCCCCAGGGGCTCGGCCAGCTGGGCTCGCCGGGCTTGGCGGCCTTCCACAGGGCAAAGTCGAGCGGGTCGTTCTTGTCCTCGTTCTCCTCGATGCGCGCGCCAACCATAAGGTCGTCGATGTTGCGGCCCGAGACCTGACCATAGTTGGGATCGCTGCGCACGGCAAAGTACACGTCGCCGTTATCGGCGGCGTAGGCGTGGCCCTGCTCGATGAGCGTCTTGATCATGGCGATCATGGGGCCGATCTCCTTGGTGGCGCGAGGACGCACATCGGGATCGAGCACGTTGGCGGCGCGCATAACGCCGATAAACTTGTCAGAGAACTCCGTCGCAACCTCGGCGGCGGTACGGCCCTGCTCGTTGGCGCGCTTGATGATCTTGTCATCGACATCGGTGAGGTTCTGGGCAAACGTGACCTCGTAGCCGCTCGCGATGAGCCAGCGACGAATCACGTCAAAGCTGATGAACGTGCGGGCATTGCCGATGTGGATGTTGTCGTAGACCGTGGGGCCGCACACGTACATGCGGACCTTGCCGGACTCGATGGGCTGGAACTCTTCCTTTTTATGGGTAGCGCTGTTATAGATACGCATTCGTTACTCCTTAACGGTTTTCTGTAGCAGGCAGACGGCCCAGGCGCCGATTCCCTCGCCCTGGCCTTCCCAACCGAGCTTTCGGTCGTAGTGGCGGCGACGCCCACGTTTTCGACGTCAACGCCCAGGGCATGGGCAAGGTTGGCGCGCATGGCATCGCGGTGCGGGGTGATCTTGGGTTGTTGACAGGCAATGGTGCAATCGGCATCGACAAACTCGAAGCCCAGCTCGCGCGCATAGCCCATCACGCGAGCGAGCAGCACCATCGAATCAGCACCCTCATAGGCGGGGTCGGTATCGGGGAATAGCTTGCCGATGTCTCCCCGCGGCAGGCGCCCAGAATGGCGTCGGCCAAGGCGTGCGCGAGCACATCGGCATCCGAGTGGCCCAGCAGGCCGCGCTCGTAGGGAATGTCGACACCGCCGATGATACATCGACGCCCCTCCACCAGACGGTGGACGTCGTAGCCATGGCCAATGCGCAGGTTACTGAACATGGGGAAGGTCCTCTCCCTCGGCCATGCGGCCAAGCAGAATCGCGGTTACGGGACGCAGGTCCTCGGGCACCGTCACCTTAAGGTTATCGCGCGGGCTCTGGACGCAGCGGACGCGCCCACCCATGCGCTCGACCAGCGACGAATCATCGGTGCCGATAAAGCCCTCGGCAATGGCTGCAGCATGGGCGCGCTTCATAGCATCGACGCTAAAGATCTGCGGCGTCTGCGCTGCCCAGTAGAGCTCACGCGGCGGCGTCTCGACGATATTGTCGCCATCGACGATCTTGAGCGTGTCGATCGCGGGCTGGCCGCACACGACACCGTCGAGCGAGCGGTCGCTCACGAGCACGTCGATAGCGTGGTCGATGGCCTCGGTCGTAATGAGCGGACGGGCGCCGTCGTGGATAGCGACATATTCGAAACCCGCCGGCACCGCGTGCACGCCGGCGCGGGTGGAATCCTGACGAGTATCGCCGGCATCGGCAAAGCTGATGGGCGTGTCATAGTCAAACGGGTCGATAGCCAAGCGGCGCATCTCGGCACGGCGCTCGGCAGGGCAAACCACGACGATATGGCCGACCTTGTCGCTACGATCGAACGCGCGGATGGACCAGCTCATGAGCGGACGGCCCGCCACGTTAACGAGCTGCTTGCCGCCGGGATTTCCAAAGCGCTGGCCGCTGCCGCCGGCAACGACCACGGCGCATACGGGCGCCATTATGCGTTCCCCTGTTTGGTGCCCTTCATGCGGTACAGCGAGTCCGCAAGAATGGCAGGGTTGTTGACGCCAAAGTCGCCCAAGCGCTCCGGATCCTCGCTGATGTCATCCATGAGCTCCTGCAGCGAGCCGTACTCGTCGACGATCTTCTCGGCCACGCCGTCGCGCACGACGGACACGCGCGAAAGCGTGCGCAGGCCCAGCGGCGTCATGACGGAGTCCTCGTCCAAGTCGTCATAGCCCAGAACTGCCGCCACGTGCTGCGGGTCGGACAGGTCCTTAGGCGTCATACGGGCAAGCTCAGCGCGAATCTTCTCGGCGTTGGCCTCAGAGGAATCGCTTGCGTAGTCGCGGATCATCAAGTCGTATTCGGTATCCATGCTGGAGCCCGCGAGCTGCTCGAGCTGCATCTGCACGAGCTTGCCCTGGTTACCCAGCTTGACGATGCAATCCTTAAGCTCGGTCTTTGCCTGTTGCATGATCTCGAAACTCGAGAAGATGCCGGTGATGTCGGCGAGCGTGACGTAGTCGTCGAGCTCAAGGGCCGTCAGGCGCAGCAGGGAGCGATCGAGCGACTGACGGGTAGTCTGGAGCGTGGCGACGAGCTGGTTGACCGAGCTCATGATGGTGGTGACGGGCTGGATCTCGTAGCTCTTGCCGTGGACGTACACGTTGACGACGGCACGACGAGCCGAAACCGAGATCACGATGGCGTCGGTGAGCACCGACATGCGAGCGGCAGTACGGTGACGCATGCCCGTCTCACTCGTGGCGAGCGAGGGATCGGGATTGAGGTGGAAGTTGGCACGCAGGATCTGGGTGAGGTCGCCATCGATAACGATGGCACCGTCCATCTTGGAGAGCTCGAACAGGCGGTTCGAGGTAAACGAAATGTTGAGCGGGAAGCCGTCGTTACCGGCGGCGAGCACGTTTTCGGTGTCGCCGACGCAGATAAGGGCGCCCAGGTGACCGGCAATGATCATGTCGAGGGCGGTGCGGATCGGCTGACCGGGGGCAGTCAGGCGGATGGCCTGTTCCATACGCTTTTGCAGCTCGTTCTTATCCAAGGCATCGCTCCCATCGTATACGCTCCATAAACGTCAATAAGTTTCTCACGGTTTGCCCCTGTGACGCCCGCAAAATCCGATGCTTACAGAATGAGCGAACACAGCTGAGAGCCCCAATCCAAATGAGCTGCTTATGTGGTAGCATCGGGATTCGCATAAATGAGGGAGTAGTCGCGTGATCGGGTTCGCCTCCGGTGGCGCGGCAAGTCAACACACTGGCCGATGCGGCCTGGCTTGCCTTAATGAACGAGACTCGTGGCTGTGCGCGCAACGCGTACGCCACGAGTCTTTTTTGTTACTCCCCCAAGAGGTACACGCGGGCCCGCCCGCAGAGAGGGAGCCAGACTATGGGACTCGCAGAGCTCGTGTTGCTCGCCGTTGGCCTTTCGATGGACGCCTTTGCCGTATCCATCTGCAAGGGCCTTGGCATGAAGAAGATCAACCTTAAGGTCGCCGTAGTGCTCGGCCTGTTCTTTGGCGGCTTCCAGGCAGGCATGCCCGTGATCGGATGGGCGCTTGGCAGCCAGTTTATGGGCATCATCGGACCCATCGACCATTGGATCGCCTTTATCCTTTTGGCCTTCATCGGCGGCAAAATGCTGTGGGAGGCTTTTACCGAGGACGAGGATGAAGGCGACGGCAAGAATGCCGAAAAGATTGAACTGAGCGAGTACCTGATCCTCGCCATCGCCACTTCAATCGACGCCCTGGCCGTGGGCATCTCGTTCGCCGCGCTTTCGGTCGACATCGTTCCCGCTGTATCGCTTATCGGCGTCACAACGTTTATCTTCTCCGTCGCCGGCGTAGCGATCGGCCACACCTTTGGCGCGCGCTACGAAAAACCTGCCACCATCGTGGGCGGCATCGTGCTCATCCTCATCGGACTTAAGATCTTGCTTGAGCATCTGGGGATTTTGGCGCTGTAACGCCAAACACAATCGCTCAAAACTCAACGCCAGTACAAGGCCTCATGCAAAGTTTTGCATGAGGCCTTTTCGTGCAGACTTTTGCATGTCATACTGATATGCAAAAGTCTGCACGTTAGGAGATCGCCGTGAATACCCTTCCCATCACCACACCGCGCCAAGCTGGCATCTACGTGCGCCAGGCACGCGAGGCTCAGGGTCTCACCCGTGCCGCCCTCGCCAAAACGGCCAGTGTTTCAGAGCGCCTGCTCGCATCGCTCGAGCTAGGAGACGCCACCGGCATTCGACTCGACAAGTTGCTGTCCGTCTTTAACGCACTCGGCATAGATCTCTTTGCGCAAAGCGATAACGACTCCATCGCATCGCCCTCCGAACATCCGACGACGAAAGCGGACCTCCCTATCGCGAACTCGAATGCCCTGCCAAAGCCAAGCGTAGGCAGACGACCCGCTCGACAGGGAACGCCATCTTCCTATGGTGCCTTGCTGGCCCAAATCGCAGCCGAGCAAGGCCTTTCCGACACTTCAGACCTCTCCTTTGACTGTAAGGTTGTGAAATAAATGGCAGAGATGGAGCTTGCGACCCTCATTTGTGGCGAAATCGCAGGCACTCTCCGGCAAGACGAGCATGGACTCTGCAGCTTTGTATACGCCCCAACCTATCGCGGAGCACCACTATCGCTTACAATGCCGCTTTCCAATCGCACGTATGGCCATAACATCGTCCGCCCGTTCCTATTTGGCCTTTTGCCCGACAGCCAAGAGCAGCGTCGCGCTATTGCCGCCGAGCATGACGTTGCATCCAACAACCCCGTCGCCCTCTTGTGCCATATCGGTCTTGACTGCGCAGGGGCCGTTCAGTTTTGTCGAACCGATCAATTAGGCGCCGCCCGCGGCAGGGTCTCGGCATACCGCCCGCTTACCAATTCTCAAATCGCTCACAAGCTCAAAGCAATTCGCGATGACGAAAGAGAGACATGGATGGGCTCCAACGAAAGCTGGTCCCTGGGCGGCAACCAAGGCAAATTTGCACTAGCTTGGCATGATGGCCAATGGTGCGAATGTCTAGGGTCATCCCCCACTACCCATATCTTCAAAAATGGTGTCGTTGGGTTCAAACATCAGGCCTTAAACGAATTCGTCTGCATGAAAACGGCTCGGCGTGTTGGCATTCCAACTGCCAACGTCTCCTATTGCACATTTGAAGACGAAGCCGCGCTCGTCGTTGAACGGTACGACAGAATTGTCAATAGCAGCGGAAATATCGAAAGGCTGCATCAGGAGGACTTTTGCCAGGCGCTCGGTGTATTGCCAAGCCAGAAATACACCGCCGACGGAGGACCAACCACACGAGACATCCAAGAACGACTGATTAACACAGTCCCCCACCACATGAATCTTGTGCTTTTTACCTATATGTTGTTCTATAACGCCATTATCGGAGCGCCTGACGCACACGCTAAAAACTACTCGCTCATCCTAGGTAAAGGCACAAACGCAGCGCTCGCACCCATGTACGATGTCGCATCGGGCTTGGCGTACGAGCGTATGCGCCGCCGGGCGCGCCTTGCCATGAGCGTTGGCGGCGAAAATCGAGTGGGGCGCATCGGTCCAGGCGCTATCCGCCGATACCACGGTATGGGCGACCCCGCGCTGGAGGCGGCGCTCACCGATGCCGGGCTATCCGAGAAGTTTTGCTTTGCGACCATGATGGACCTCGCCTACGAGGTGCCCATTTGCATGGAAGAGATCATGGACGAATACGCCGACCTGCCCGGCATGGCGGACCTGCGCGAGCACATGCTCGGCCCCGTCCGCGAAAACTGCCAGCGCACCCTCGACCTCATCAAGGCGGATATGGGCTAGGCACCAATCAATCCACATTTCTTAAAAGAAGAGGGGGGCCACCCGTCGCAAAAGTTCGGATGCCCCTCTCGTAATGTCATTTGCAATCCGCTAGCACGTGGCTCGAACTGCTGCTAGCGCGACCCTTACGCGGCAAGGCGCTTGAGGACGTCGATGAGCAGCTCGTAGAAGCGCTCGGCAGAAGCGAGCTCCATGCTCTCGTCCGGGGTGTGGACATCGGAGAGCGTCGGGCCCACGGCGATGGCGTCCAGGCCGTGCAGGGCCTCAGCAAACAGGCCGCACTCAAGGCCAGCGTGAATGGACTCGATGCGCAGCTCGGAGCCAAAGAGCTCGCGATAGCTCTCGACAAAAAACGTCGCGGACCGGCGAATGCTCGGCATAGCTCCAGCCGGGATACTCGAACTCGAACTTGGCGTCGAAGCCCAAGACATCGGCCAGCGTCTGCAGGCGGTCCTTAAACTCGTTCTGCAGCGAGGTGATCGAGGAGCGCGGGGACAGCATGATCTTGACCTGGTCGTCGGAAGTGGCGACCACGCCGATGTTGGAGGAAACCTCGACGGAGCCGTCAGTGGCGACGTTGCGGCGAATCACGCCGTTAGGGGCAAGACGCAGGGCGCGGATGAGGGCAAGCGCGGACTTCTGATCCATGGCCTCGACCTCGGCGTCGTCGGCAATCTCGACGGTGCAGGTAAAGCCGGGGTCGAAGACCTCGAGCTCGGCAGTGACGTCGGCGATGATGTCCTTTGCGATCTGGGCCGCGGCCTCGGCGGCAGCGTGGTCGGCGTAAACCAGCTCGGCCTTGCACTCACGGTTGATGGCGTTGTCCTTAGTGCCGCCGTTAAAGCTAACGATGGCGGGCTCGCCGGCGACCATCAGGCGGTCGATGATGCGGGCCATGATGAGGTTGCCGTTGCCGCGCTCCAGGTTGATATCGTTGCCGGAATGACCACCCAGTAGGCCGGAGATGTCGAGCGTGAGGGTGCTGCCGGTCTTGTGCTCGCGCACGATGGGGCAGGTGTAGGTAACAACGACGCCACCGGCGCAGCTGACGGTGGCAACGCCCTCTTCCTCGGAGTCAAGGTTAATCATGGTGCGGGCGCTAATCTGGGACTTGTCGAGCGTCTCGGCGCCGACCAGGCCAGTCTCCTCGTCGGTGGTGAATACGCACTCGAGGGCGGGGTGAGCAATCGAATCGTCGTTGAGCACAGTAAGCATCAGAGCGACAGCAATACCGTTGTCGGCGCCCAGGGTGGTGCCGTTAGCGGTGAGGACGCCGTCCTTCACGACCAGGTCGATACCGTCGGTCGTAAAGTCGTGCTCAACAGAGCCCAACTTGTCGCACACCATATCGATGTGGCCCTGCAGCATCACAGTCGGGGCATTCTCGGCGCCGGCAGAAGCGGGCTTGCGAATGATGACGTTGTAGACCTCGTCCTGGTACACATCGAGGCCGCGCTCCTTGGCAAACGCAACCAGGAAATCGCTGATGCCCTTCTCGTTGCCAGACCCACGGGGGATCGCGCTGACCTCCTCAAAGAAATGGAACAGCTGGGCGGGCTCGTAGCCGGTGATCTTGTAATCCATGGTGCCTCCTTGGCGCAACTGGTTAGACAGTAAGACATGCGCCTTGTATATTCCCAGACTTTGCGTGCATAAACCAGTCGAAAACGCTGAGCGCCCTCGCATCATCGGCTAACGGTGGGGAGACGCCACTTTATTAAGATAAAGCAGGTTAGACGGGCCGCGCCGAAGGGACGTTGGACCCTTCAACCAACCTCAACGCTTGATCAACGTTTATGCATACGCCATTGACATGTTTAATGAGATCTACTTTGAACGAAGGGGGCTTTCCAACAGAAAAAGGGCGCTCCTTTGGAACGCCCTCGTGGACACAAGGTTTTGTTACGCCCTACAGCGCGCCGGAACCGGCTTGCATCATGCCGCCGGGGCCCGAGGTCACGCCGCCGCTCACGGGCGCGGCGCTGCCAGTGTGCGGTGCCGCCGGGGTGGTATCGCCACCGAGCGTACCTGCCGGACGCGGTGCCGGAATCTCGCCCGTGCCGTGGCTAAAGACAAACTTGCCATCGGCCACGTCGCACAGGACGGTATCGCCCTCGCCCCACTCGCCGGCCAGAAGTTCCTCGGACAGCGGGTCCTCGATGAGCTTTTGAATAGCACGGCGCAGCGGACGCGCACCGTTGGTGAGGTCGGTGCCCTCGGCCACGATCTTGTCATAGGCCGCATCGGTGAGCTTGATGTTCATGCCGTTGGCAATCAGACGCTGGCGCAGGTCGTCCACCAGCAGGTGCGCGATCTTGGTGAGATTCTCGCCCGAGAGCTTCTGGAACACCACAATGTCGTCGATACGGTTGAGCAGCTCGGGGCGGAACAGGCGCTTGAGCTCGCCCATCGCGCGACCACGGATCTCACTCGACGTGAGACCCTGCTCGCCGGTGGTGCCAAAGCCCACGCTCGCATCCTGCGCAATCTCGCGGGCGCCCACATTGGACGTCATGATGATCACGGTGTTGCGGAAGTCGACCGTCTTGCCCTGGCTATCGGTCAGGCGGCCCTCCTCCAGCACCTGCAGCAAGATGTTGAAGATATCGGGGTGCGCCTTCTCGATCTCGTCGAACAGCACGACCGAGTACGGGTGGCGACGAACGGCCTTGGTGAGCTGGCCGCCCTCGTCGTGACCGACGTAGCCCGGAGGGCTACCGATGAGCTTGGAGACCTCGAACTCGCTACCGAACTCGGACATGTCGAAGCTGATGAGTGCGTCCTTGCTGCCAAAGAGGTACTCGGCGAGCGTCTTGGCAAGCTCGGTCTTGCCCGTGCCGGTGGGACCAAGGAAGATAAAGCTGCCGCCGGGGCGACGCGGATCCTTGAGCGGCGAGCGGCTGCGGCGCACGGCCTTGGCAACGGCCTCGACAGCCTCATCCTGACCGATGATGCGCGTCTTGAGCACGCTTTCGGCCTGCAGCAGGCGACGGCTCTCGCTCTCGGTAAGCGAGGACACCGGCACGCCCGAAGTCACGGACACGATATCGGCAATCTGACTCACATCGATGGTGAGCGGGCTGGCGTCAAGCTCGGCCGTCCAGGCAGCCTTGGCCTCGGCGAGTTCAATCTCGGCAGCCTTCTGCTGCTCGGTGATCTCGGCGGCCTTGTTCATGTCATCGCCCTCGGTGGCCTCCTGCGCGGCGGCCTTGAGCTCCTCTATACGATGCTCGGCCTCGCGCACCGGCTCGGGCGCGCGGTTGGCGGCGATGCGGGCGCGGGCACCGGCCTCGTCAATGAGGTCGATGGCCTTATCGGGCAGGAAGCGATCCTGAATGTAGCGGTTGGAAAGGTTCGCGGCGGCCTCGATAGCACCCTGCGTATAGCGCACATGGTGGTGCTCCTCGTAGCGCGGCTTGAGCGCGGTCAGGATCTTGACCGTGTCCTCGACGCTCGGCTCCTCGACATCGATGGTCTGGAAGCGGCGCTCAAAGGCCGGATCTTTAGTGAGGTACTTACGGAACTCCTCGGCCGTGGTGGCACCAATGATCTGGAAAGCACCGCGCGCGAGCACGGGCTTGAGCATAGAGCTCGCATCGATAGAACCCTCGGCAGAACCGGCACCGATGATGGTGTGCATCTCGTCGATAAACAAGATGACGTCGTCGGCTTCGGTGGCCTCTTGGATCACGTTCTTGAGGCGCTCCTCAAACTCACCGCGATACTTGGCACCCGCGACAAGACCCGGCAGATCGAGCGTCCAGATATTCTGGTTCATAAGATTCTCGGGCACATTGCCAGCAGCAATCTGCTGCGCCAGGCCCTCGACGATAGCCGTCTTGCCCACGCCGGGATCGCCCAGGATAAGCGGATTGTTCTTGGTGCGGCGCGAAAGGATCTCCATCATGCGCTGGACTTCCTTTTCGCGGCCAATCACGGGATCGAGCTCGCCGTCGCGCGCCTTCTGCGTGAGGTTGGTGGCGAACTGCTTGAGCGTGTCGGTGCCGCCCCCCCCATTGCTGAGAGGCATCCGAGCCGCTAAAGAACGGCAAGCCCGCACCGGGGCGACCGGCGCCGGCTCCGGCGAGCGGACGCTTCTTGTCCTGATCCTTGGCGGTGAGTTTCTCGATAGCCTTTTTGATGGAGGCGGACGACACACCCAGGCGCATGAGGATGTCCATGGCCATGCCGTTGCCCTCTTCGACGATGCCGATCAGCAAGTGCTCGGTCGACACGTAGGTCTGGTTGTTCTCACGCGCCACGCGGAAGGAGCGCTCCATCACGCTAATGACGAGCGGCGTAAAGGCAAGCTTGGCAGCCTCGGTCTCCTCGCTGGGCTCGGGAACCGTGGTCTGGACCTCTTTGAGGGTATCCATGATGTCGTCGTAGGAGATATCGAGCGAGCGCAGCGCCTCAGCGGCAATGCCCTCGTCCTCCTTGGCGAGCGCGAGCAACAGATGCTCGGTACCCACCTTATTTGAATGAAGATCGAGCGCCTCCTGCTTGGCCATGGACATGACCTTGCGCGCGCGATCGGTAAAACGGTCTAACATGCTAGTTCCTCTTAGACGAGCTAGTTTTTTTCAAACGCAAAGCGCCACTCGTGGCGGCGCTTTGGTCTCTTTACCTATATGGAGTATATGTTAACCGCTGGGGCCTTTTCCGCATGCAGCCATACGACAACGTCTACAAAAAAAGGAATTGCCATGTGCGTCTGCATCGGCCCAACGAGCGTGGATTTTCGGACACCCATTCCACGAGCGTGGATAATCTCCCGTTTTGAGCCCGTAAACAAGCCAAAAACGGGAGATTTTCCACGTTCATGTTTTGCGGATCAGTTTCATTTGCACCAATTAACTGGTGTGGCGCCAGCGAGGGTCGGTGAGAGTTCTCGCCACACCCAGACCAACGGGCAAAAACGCCACGATGAGCACTGCACGCACAAACCAACCGAGCATATTGACTGTGTCGAAGGTGCACATGTAATACATCGAGCGATACAGATACAAACCCGGCACCATAATGACAATCGAAGGCACCGTGAGAGCGATACGCGGGTAGGTGAGCTTGACTTCGGCCAAGCTTGCCAGCAGACCCGATACCAGCGCGCCGATAAACGCTGCTGCCTCGGGAGGCATTCCCGTGCTGAGGCCCAGGAAGGGAATCATCGTCGGCGCATCGACGAGCGTAAGGCGCAGGGTATTGGAAACGGCGCCGATTAACCCAGCTGCCGCGGCCATCTTTACCGGGCTGTTGAACATCACCGAGAAGCCGAATACGCCAACGAAGCTCATCACCACGCGCAGGAGCGTAAGGGCAAGCGGCGAAAGGCCGAGCGGGGCAAAATCATCCGGTGCCAGCCCCACACACTCGGCAACCATCCAGCCCACAAGGGTCGCCATCACAATAATCGACACGGCATACGAAAGACGCTCAATGCCGCTTCGCATATCGAGCTTAGCGATGTCGAGGCCTGCCGTAATGAGGGGAAAGCCGGGAATCACGAAGAGCATGGCGCCGATATAGCCTTCTTGGTGCGACATTGCCCCCGGTACGACCTGGCCAAGGCCGAGCAATGCCAGCAGATACGAAACGCAAGCGAGCGCAACGCCCGTCGTCAGCGCGCTAAACTGGCCAAGACCCTGCTTGAGAATATGGGAGCGAGCAAAGTTACCGACACCAGCGCCTACGAATGCGCAGGCCATCTCGATAGGGCCGCCGCCGAGCAAAAAGACGAAGGCGCCGCAAGCACAGGCTGCCGCAAGGCCCTGTTGCCAGGGAGAGTAATCGGGTTTTGAGCTCTCAACGGTCCTGAGCATCTCGTGGTACTCGTGTACCGTGAAGCGACGACCATAGGTCTCGATTTCCTTGAGGAAACTCTCCATCATCCAAATGCGATGGGTATTGACTCCCGTTGTGGGCAGGCTGACAACCTCGTTAAAGCAGTGGCCATCTTCGATGCAAGTACACTCAAACGACAGAAGGCTCAGGTCGACGTGAATCGTGACGCCGAGTACGGCAGCAACACGATTCATGGTATCGCGCACGCGCCAGGCACCTGTTCCGCTTGCCAGCATAAGCATGCCGGTGCGGCAGATGATGGATGACTTATCGGTGAGCGGCGCATCGACGGCAAGCTCATCGCCTGCCGTCACGATCTGGTGCCAGTCAGTTTTCATATGGAGCGCGCCGGCACGGACGCCGTGGTGCATGGGGGCTCTCGAAAGCAGCGAGTCAAGGCGCGAAGGCTGTGGGGGCTCCGTTAATTCGCCCTCGTCCTCGTCGGGCTCTTCATCGACCAGATCAAATGAGTCAAGCGATGCCGGCTCGCGACGATCGATTAGCTCCTCATCCTCATCATCAAAGTAATTGAACTGATCGAGCATGTCCTCTTCGATTGCACGCTCGCTCACATCGTCCATACAGGGGCTCCCTTCCTACCGACTAACCCCCATCCTAGGCAGCAACGGCTAAAGGAAACATAAAAGAGACGGCTGTCATGCGAGCCATGTGCGCAATAGCCATTAAGTAGTCATTGGGTGTTCCTATAGTTTTGTCAACCGTCGGGGCTACTCCCGGTAGGGCACCCGGTCGCGCATCACGGCGTATATCGCCCTGAGCCGCTTCCTCGCGACGGCCTTGAGCGCCCGCCCGTGCCCCATGCCCCGCGCCCTGCAGGCCCGGTAGTACTCGCCGTAGCGCCCCGAGGACCTCACCAGGCTGTTGCACGAGAAGATCAGCAGGGACTTGAGCCTCGCGTCGCCGCGCCTGGACGCCCTGACCGACCTCACCGACGTGCCGGAGCTCCTCACCCTCGGGGCTATGCCGCAGTACGAGGCCAGGTGGTCGTGGTCCGGGAACCTCCCGATGTCGACCGACACCGCGAGCTGCGCCGCGGTCCTCGGGCCGATGCCGGGCACGGTGAGCAGGCACGCGTAGGTCTCGTCGCCCTCGAGCAGCGCCGCCGTCTCGGCCTCGAGGGCCCCGGCCTCGTCGAGGGCCTCCGATATCCGGGCGGCCAGGAACCTGACCTGCCTGTTCTCGGCCTCGACGAGCGCCGGCGGGGGCGCGGTGGAGGTGGCCGCGGCTCCCGGCGGCCTCGGCCGCGGGCCCCGGCCCGGAGCGGGCGATCCCCACGCCCGCCGAACCCGGCGAGCAGCTCCAGCCACCGCCGGTCCGACAGGTCGACCGCGGCCTCGAGGGCCGGGCAGGACTCGAGCAGCACCGCGCGCAGGCGGTTCTTGTCCCTGGTCGCGCAGGCGACGACGTGGTCGCGCTGCGACGAGAGGGCGCGGGCGGCCTCGAGGGCCTCGCCGCGGCCCGGGACCCCCGACAGGGAGTCCGGAACGCCCAGGGCGGTCCGCGCGATCACCGCGGCGTCGCGCTCGTCGGTCTTGGCCTCGCCGGCGAACAGGCCCGCGGCGCGGCTGGCGGCGAGCCCGGGCAGGTGGGCGACCCCGAGCCCCGCGGCGCGGGCCCGCCTCACGGCGAGGGACCCTATGTTGCGGAACTGGTCGACGACGAGCGTGCCGGCGGGCGCGGAGGCGAACAGCGCGTCGAGCTGCGGCCCTCCCTGTTGCGGACGGGGGCGCTGGCCAGCACCTCCCCGTCGCGGTCGACCAGGCAGGCCCAGTGAGATGACTTGCCGACGTCCAGGCCGAGCACGGCCGCGGGCCTGGTGGATGGCGCTTTCACGGTGGTATCCTTCCGGTAGTCGTTCGACCGGATGGCCTGCCCCCTCGGCACTCACATTACCAGCCGCGGCACCTGCCCGGCACTTTCCTATCAGCCGTCGGGGGCGGCGCGTCCCGCGCCGGCAGCACCCAATTGGCCCTCTCGGGGGCAGGGACGTTCGGCCGTGCGCGGCGCCCGGTCGGCGGCCCGTTCTGGGCGCGCCTCAATCGTAGCCCGAGACGGTCCCGGGCTGACAATTTCGACTGTAATGGACGTTCTTAAACGGCTAGTCGTTTAAGAACGTCCCCAATGACTTGACTGTACCCAAGTGCCGGCACAAGAGGAACGTCCCTAAGTGCCAACCAGGGCAACACCGCAGATAGAGGACGGACAGACACTATGACCCAATCCGAGGGCACTAAAAAGATAGGAGCCCCCGCTCGTGACCGCGGGTCGGGGCTGCGACAATGATGTTGAAGTGCCATAGGCGCAGCCGCGCCGCAACGA
>ENA-OQES01000067-OQES01000067.1-human-gut-metagenome-genome-assembly--contig:-NODE-67-length-40887-cov-6.355029_pt1 | contig 40887 bp, 32 predicted proteins | sample MGYA00242798_ERZ504641 | MGnify/ENA primary metagenome ERZ504641 (study PRJEB26092, sample SAMD00036327) | human gut metagenome | host: Homo sapiens | study: EMG produced TPA metagenomics assembly of...
GCGGTGGTCATGGCCCAGGTGAGACGCCCGGTCCCTTTCCGAACCCGGAAGCTAAGGCCTGGCACGGCGATGGTACTGCACTCGAGAGGGTGTGGGAGAGTAGCGCGCCGCCGCATTCTTTCGTTGGGGGTTCCCGTCGAGCGTAACGCTCCGGGAACCCCCTTTTTTTTTCGTTTGTTGTGCCGGCCCGCCGGCCGGAGCCCATTGCCCGGGGTTCCCGTCGGGCCTTTCCCGTTGCTCGGCGTCCGGATTATTCCACGCGCCGGGAGATCTAGAACGCCGAGGGATTTCAGGAATTTCAGGGGAGCCTCTTGCGCTTATCCGATGGTTGAATAGACTGAAGAACTATGCATTATTTCGTACCCAAACGCTGTGTCGAATCGAACAAAATCATGTATCACGACAAAGCAACAGCCCAGCAGGCCGCCGACCAAAGTTGGCGTGAACGCGGCACTGAACTTTGGGTCTATCGGTGCGAATTCTGCGGAACTTGGCATCTCACGCATCGCGATCCACAATCCAGCTACACGTACGTGCCTTTCAATCAGCAGATTAAACCGCATTCCCGCCAAAAAAGGTTACAAACCACGCCGCAAGTAGTAGTTCCGTCAGCGTTCGAGGCGGAAGCCTTGGCGCTTGGCGTTTGGAGCCACGGTCTTGCTGGTCACACCGGGATCGACCGCATTTGATGCGATCTGATCGCTGAACGTATCAACCGGGCGCTCGGTATTGCGTAAATCGTAATACCGATGCACTTCCTCGTCGAAATCTTGCAAACCGGCAAGCAACGTCTCATTGTTCGACGGATACTCATTCTCAAAGAACTGCATGGAACGCGGCATACGCGGCTTAAGTGCAGGATCCTGATCGGGCTTACCGATCGCAAGTCCCAGCACAGGGTACGTGTATTCCGGAAGATTCAGCAGATCGATCAGCGCCGGAACGTCATTCAGCAGCGAGCCGAGAATCACGCAGCCAAGGCCGAGTGAGTATGCGGCCGTTTCCATCGCATGCAGGGCCAGTACGGCATCGTTCTGGGCCTGTGAGTAGCGGTAACTGCCATTCAGCGTAAACGTGTCGGAAGTGGTATCTACGCCCTTTGTGGAAGCGATTGCGGCATTGCGGTGTTCGTCAAGTACGAACACATACAGCAGTGGCGCGGTGGCGATATACGGCTGTCCGCCGATTTCGGCGAGACGCTTCTTGGCTGCGGGATCGGTCACGCGGATTGCGGACCAGTCATTGAGGAACTGGCTGCTCGCCGCATGCTGTGCAACGGTTTCAAGGGTTTCGATTACATCATCCCCAGCGGCTTCGACTTGAATTTGCGGATGGAACGACGTTCCAGCAGAGTGTCAACAGTGGCATTGTGAAGAAGATTGCTCATGTCACCCATTTTCCGTCCGTTTTGCAGGATTACGCAAGGATGCCTTGGTTCAGCCGGTAGAGGATTCCGGATTCTTCGGCAGCAGGATCCGCAACGTGAACACACTGTCGGTATCATCCACCTGCATGGTGCCGCCGTACTGTTCGACCGTGTGCAGCATGCTTTTCATGCCGAATCCGTGTCGGGTGGCATCCTGATGCGTCGTAATGGGCAGGCCATTACGAAAACGCAGCCGACGCTGATGATAGTTCTGAATCTGAATCAGCATCAGGTTGCCTTGTGATGAGAAGCGTACGTTGATTACCCTCTTGGATGGGTCATTCAGTTCCATAGTGGCGTTGATGGCATTGTCGAGCGCGTTGCCGAACAGTGCATAGATATCCGCGACCTGCATGAAGTCCAGTGAATCGCCGCTCGGCATGCAGGTGAGTTGAATATCGTGAGATTGACAGTACAGGCCTTTTTCCATCAGTACGGTATTGAGGGCCTTGTTGCCTGTGTCGATGCGGGTGTCATAGATCATGATCGCCCGTTCGGCTTCGGCGAAGTATGCGTCACGCTCCGGGCTTTCCTGCATGGTCTGCAGCGTGCGAATCTGATGTTTCAGGTCGTGGCACTTACGATTGATGATGTCGATCGTCTCCTGGCTGACCGTATACTGCTTCTGTTGCTGCAGCAGCGTGTATCGTACGCCGTCGAGTTCGCGCTGCAGTTCGGCCTTGTCATGATTGCTGCGCTGAGCCCACATGATGTAAAAGCAGCATAATGCGTCACTGATGTGGTAGACCACGCCATGGAGCGAGACATCATCATGGCACAACACGCCCAATACCCACACGAACAGCAGAATGCAGGCCATGGGGAACAGGTCATTGCGATTCACCCGATAATGTCCATGCACTGCGAGTTTGCGTGCAAACATGATGAAGAACGCGCCGTAGATGGCGATATAGATCACCGTGGTCAACAGTCCGTTGAGGAGCGTGGGCAGATCGGCGTTGTGCGTCCGAGTGCGATGCTGAGCGCCAGATAGCATTCGTTGGCCGCATGCTGCGTGGCGTTCGTACAGATGGTGCAGTAGAGTACTTCCGACAATCCCGCCTGCAGACACAACGCCACTGCGGGAAGGCATATGACCGCGAATGCAGGCCAATACAGTATGGCCAACAGCAGGTTGTCGGGTACCGTGACGGCGGCGCCGAACATATAGGCGATCATTAGCAGAACAATGGTGCATGAAGCGAATCGTGCGGGGAAACGACGTCGTTTTGCGACCGGAATCATGAACAGTAGGCAGGCCACGATGATCTGTGCCATGTAGGAAACCTGCAGCCAGGCGTGGTCGATCATACGCTGGTGCCTCCCATGTATTCGGTGAGTGCGTTCATAAACGGTTTCTTTTTGGTTCGGCTGATTGGCAGCCAGTCGCATCCGACCTGCACGGAGTCCTTGGCCACGGCCGTAACCTGCTTGAGATTGACCAGATAGCTGTTATTGCAGCGTTCGAACGGCAATCCCTCCAGTTTGGCTTCCCAGTTGCGTAGGGAGTCACGTTGCCGGATGACGCCTTGTGTGGTGTGGAAGGACAGATGGTGCCCACGCACTTCCACATAGTAGAGATTGTCGGATGAAATGCGTAGAAAACCGTCCGTCGTCGGGAAAACGAGCGATTTCCTACGACGATTGCCGATCAGTGCCAGAATACCGCGCATTTTGATGGAGAAGGAGTAGTAGTTGATGGGTTTGAGTATGAAATCCAACGCATGTACGGCATAGCCATGAATCGCCATCTGCGCCATGTTGGTGACGAATACCAGTGGAACATCGGCGTCCATCTGACGTAGGCGTTGTGCGGCGGACATGCCGTCGGTGCCGGGCATGTCGATATCCATGCAGATCAGGTCGAAGGAGCGGTCGTAGCCGTCAAGAAAATCATCGGCGCCGGCAAATTCAATGATGACGATTGCGGATCCGCTCTCCTGCGCAAGCCGTTCGAACGATGCCTGCAGGGTCTTGCGTTCGTCGGCGTCATCGTCGATGATTGCGATCCTCACGGTGTTCATGCCTCCTCATTGCGACGGATTCCATTATAGGAAACGTCACATGCTCGGGTCGAATGGCGAAAGAACCAGTTATGCCCCTGGGAATGACCAGTTACGCCATCCGGGAAGGTAGGGGGTGGCCGTGCCGCGCACCATGGAATTGACATTGATGTCGGTATCAACATGTGACAACGAAGGAGTCGAGATGAAAGGGAATTCCGGTCTGCTGTGGCGAGGGCTCACATCGGTGACAGGCACATTGCTGGTGCTTGGCATCTGTGGGACGCAATGCTCGTACATGTATGCGGGAACGATCAACTCCGCGCTGGGAACGTCCAGCACGAGAATCGTCGCCGGTGAAGGCGGCGGAAACACTACGTACTACGCCAGCGAATATGGCGACTTGAATGCCGAAAATCTACAGAAGCTCATCGCCGACGCGTACGGCGAGTCCGTGCTTGAGCAGGAGGAGGGTTCGGTGCTGTTGCGCAACAACGACGGCACGCTGCCGCTTGCCTCAGACAAACATGTCACGTTGTTCGGCCACGCCGTGGTGCAGCCGGTCTACAGCCCGGGTGGCGCCAACAGCGCCGCCGACATCGGCAAATATGTGATTGATCTGAAATCCGCACTGGAACATGCCGGTTTCTCGGTGAACAACACTCTGTTTGACGCCTATTCGAAGAGCGATACCAAGCGTGTGGCCAGCAACAACCTGCAGGTTTCCGGCGATCCACGTTCGAATGGCGCGTTGAATGACGCCCCGGTGCTTGGCGAGGAGCCGGCATCGTTCTATACCGATCAGCTCAAGGCCAGCTGGCAGGACGATTACCACGATGTCGCCATCGTCATGCTTGCCCGTGAAGGCGGTGAAGACAAGGAGATGATGATGAAGGATCCGGAGGGCATCAGTGCTCTGAGTCTGCATCAGGACGAGAAGGACCTGCTGCGGATGATCAAGGATTCCGGCAAGTTCTCCAAGACCGTCGTGCTGCTCAATTCCGCCTTTCCGATGGAGGTCGGCTGGCTTGATGACTACGGTGTGGATGCCTGCATGTGGATCGGCAATCCAGGGCAGCGTGGTTTCGAAGGAGTGGCCAATCTGTTGGTGGGCAAGGCCAACCCTTCGGGCCGTTTGACCGACACGTATGCCGTCGATTCCATGTCGTCGCCGGCCGCGCACACTTCCAGCCAGAACTCAAACCAATGGACGAACGTCGATGAAGTGAACGCCGCAGTCAGCGATAAGACGGTCAATATCGATAATGTGACCGTACAGCCCGAGAACATCTATGTCGGCTATAAATACTATGAGACCCGCTACGCGGACGCCGTGACGAATCCGGGCAGCGGAGCGGCCAGCTCGGTCGGAGCTTCACATGGTGCCTCGGCATGGAACTATGCGGACGAAGTCAGTTATCCGTTTGGGTACGGTCTGAGCTACACCACTTTTGAACAGACGCTCGACGGTGTGAGCTACGACCGTGACAAGGATGAATTCACCGCCAAGGTAACGGTGAAGAACACCGGTGATATTGCGGGTGCCTCTGTAGTGGAACTGTATGCGCAGACCCCGTATGGTGAATATGAGCGGAAGAATCTGGTCGAGAAATCCGCCATCCAGCTTGCCGGCTAAGGCCGTACCAAGACATTGCAGCCGGGTGCTTCCGAAACCGTGGACGTTACGGTGGACCGCTACCTGTTGGCCAGCTATGACTACACCAAGGCCAAGGGCTATATTCTGAGCGCCGGTGACTACTATTTCACCATTGGCGACAATGCGCATGATGCTTTGAATAATGTACTTGCGGCCGAAAACGCCACTGGTATGACCGACTTCGATGGCAAGCCGGTGGAAGGGGATGCGGCCAAAACCTACCGGTGGTCGTATGACGACGTCGACACCAAGACCTATGCCAAATCCGATGCGGGCGAACGGGTCACCAACCGGTTCGAGGATGCCGACGCGAACTATTGGAAGGATGGTGCCGTCACCTATCTGCCCCGTTCCGATTGGAAAGGCACCTTCCCGACCGAACCGGTCAAGATGACCGCTACCGGCAAGATGATCGAACTGCTTAAGGGTGATCTGTATCGGCAGTCCAAGGATTCCAAGTCCGTCAGCGACTACACGCAGGGAGCCGACAATGGTCTGACGTTCGTGATGATGAAAGACGTCGATTACAACGATGACGAGACCTGGAACAAATATCTTGACGAAATGACCATCGATGAGATGACCACCCAGCTTTCCGATTTGTTCGGCACGGCCGAAGCGGCTTCCGTGAACCGACCGGCGTATGCGGCTGGTGACGGTACCGCCAGCGTCGGCGGCAATACCTACGCCAAAGAGTACGGTGACGCCCGTGACGTCACCCTGTATCCGGCGACCAATGTGCTCGCCAGCACTTGGGATTATGGACGCATGCAACGTCGTGGCGAACTGGTCGGTGAGGAAGCCCTGTATGCCAAGACCCCGGTCGGATGGGGTGGTGGCGGCAATCTGCACCGCACTCCGTTCGGCGGGCGCAATGGCGAATACTGGTCCGAAGACAGCATCATGGTCTACCTTGACAACCTCGTGGAACTTTCAGCTGCTCAGAAGAAAGGCTTCGCACAGGGTGTCAAGCATGTTGCAGGCAATGATCAGGAGCTGTATCGCGAAGGTCTGAACATGTTCTTCAACGAGCAGGCATTCCGCGAGGGTGCGCTCAAGGGCGTGGAAGGCATCGTCAGCAACGAGAACGCCACCGCTTTGATGATGTCGTTTAACAGACTCGGTGTGGTCTGGTCCTCAGCCAGCACCGCGCTGACCACTCAGGTGATCCGCAACGAATGGGGCTTTAAGGGCATGATCGAAACCGACGGCGTGGCCGGCGGCTCCTACAAGTCGCATTTCCCGTCATCATTGGCAGCAGGCGTGACCACCTACTGCATCGATCCGGGCAATACCGCGGTCGCAGGCATCAAGAATCAGATCGAAGACAATGACGACGGCGATATGCTCGGCTATCTGCGCACCTCAATGAAGAACTTCCACTATGCGCTGACTCGTACCAGCCTGATCAACGGGTTGGATGCCAACGCCAAAGTGGTCAAAGTCACCCCTTGGTGGCGTTACGCGATCTTCGGTGTGGATGCGGCGTTTGCGTTGATGACGCTTGGCTGCGCCTACATGATGTGGCGTTCCGGACGTCGAGGCAAGAATGCGCGGGAAACGGTCAAGGTCGAATCCGAAACCGCGACGGGAAAGTGAGGAATCATTATGAATAGCAGAACTCCATCCATGTTCTCCAACAGAACTATCGGCTTTTACCTAGGACTCGCCGCCGGTGTGATGGCCATCGTCTCACTGGTTGCCTACGCCATGTATGCCGTTGCCGCCGGCTCATACAACGTGTGGGTCATCGCACCGCTTGTGTTGGTCGTGCTTGCGCAGGCCGCGACCATACCTCTTGACAATGACTGGCTGATTGCCGTAACGCCGGCGATAGGCATGATCGCATGGTGTGCGTTCGTCATGGAATGCATGTATACGTTCGTCGGCCATTTCATGAATCTGAACATGTTCGGCGACCAGAGCCTGTTCGGTCCGGTCATGACGGTGACCGTGCTGACCGCAGTCACCGTGCTGATGCTCATGGTGTCGTCGTTCATGCGTAAGCGTAAGTAGGCTGCCGGCCCTCCGTCATTTGTCAGACGTCGTTCGGGCGAAGGGGCGCCACGATCGTTCTTGCGCCCGAATGACGACCTTCCTTCGTGAACGTCTTTGAAAGCACCATCATGAACAGAATCCCATTCAATACCGGCTGGATGTGCCGTCCGGCCGCATCCGAGGCCGAGGAAGTGCCGGTGACCATTCCCCACGACGCCATGCAGTGGGATCCGAAAAGCGCCGACAGCCCATCCGGAGTGAACAGCGGCTGGTACAGCGCTCGCGACTACCTGTACACCAAGCATTTCTCTTCCGCCGACATTCGCAGATCTTCCGGTGATCTCACTCTGCTCGAGTTCGAAGGTGTCTACCGTAATGCCCGCATACGATTGAACGGTAGGCTGATCGCCTCCCATGATTATGGCTATTCCGGCTTCTATGCGGATCTGAGCGAGTACATAGCCGAAGGCGACAACGTGTTGACGGTCGAAGCGCATAACAGCGACCAGCCGAACTGTCGCTGGTATTCCGGTACCGGCATCTATCGTCCGGTATGGCTATGTGTCATGCCGGAGCGACATATCATGCCCGACGGCGTGCGCATAACGACGGTCGATTACCGTACCAGACGCATCGCGGTCGACGTACGCACCAGCCATCCGGGAGTCGTATATGTGAGCGTTCTTGATGTCGATGGCAGGTCCATGGCGCAATTCAAGGCGTTGTCGGATCGGCTCGATGGGCAGGGCAATCTCATGCATGAGGAATGCGTGATTCCCGATGTTCGCCTGTGGAACACCGATGAGCCGAATCTCTACACCTGTGTGGTGCGGTTCGGTGATGACGAGCAACGTGAGGTCTTCGGCGTGCGTACGGTGGAATGTGATGCGCGACGGGGATTCCGTATCAATGGCGAACGTGTGATCCTGCGTGGTTGCTGCCTCCACCATGACAACGGACTGCTGGGTGCATGCGCATATCCGGCTGCCGAGGAACGCAAGGTGGCGTTGCTGAAAGGCGGCGGTTATAATGCCATCCGTTCCGCGCACAATCCTTGTTCCAAGGCGTTGCTTGACGCCTATGACCGACTGGGCATGTTGATGCTCGACGAGTATGTGGACGGCTGGTACATCCACAAGACCCGCTACGACTACGGCACTGAAGTGGAGGCGAACTATCGTGATGATCTGGCTGATCTGGTGGCCAAGGACTATAACCATCCGAGCGTGATCATGTATTCGATCGGCAATGAAGTGTCGGAAACCGCGCAGCCGCGAGGTATCGCTCTGACCGATGCCATGACGCAATATCTGCATGGGCTCGATGCGACCAGACCAGTGACCTGCGGCGTCAATATCTTCTTCAATTTCTTGTCATCCATGGGACTTGGCGTGTATACCGACGAAAAAGCGATGAAGGAAATCGAACATTCCGGCAAGAAGAAGGCGGTCGGCAGCGAATTCTTCAATCGGCTCGCAGGCATCATGGGAGCCGACTTCATGAAGTTCGGTGCGACCTTGCCTCCTTGCGATTGGAAGACGCGCGGCGCGTTCGCCGTGATGGACGTTGCCGGATACAACTACGGCATCCGCCGATACAGGCATGACCTGAACAGATATCCGAATCGCGTGATCGTCGGCTCGGAAACCTTCTGCTCGGATGCGGCGCGATTCTGGGATTTGGCGCAGAGCAATCCGCGGCTGATCGGTGATTTCGTATGGTCCGGTATGGATTATCTCGGGGAAGTCGGTATCGGCTCGCAGGAGTATGCGGAATATGCCAAGAACTTCGACGGATCACTTGGCTGGGTGAGTGCGGGCGCCGGTCGATTCGACCTGACCGGCAAGCCTTTGGCGGAGGCTTTATACACTCAGGTCGCATTCGGTCTGAAACCGATTGCGATCGGCGTGGTGCCGGTCGGTCTTGGCCGTGAACATTCGCCGTCCGCCTGGAAGATGACCAATGCGGTCGAAAGTTGGTCGTGGGACGGTCAGGAAGGTGAACGCACGCAAGTGGAGGTATATGCGCGTGCCGCCAGGGTGAAACTCTTGCTGAACGGGCGTGAAATCGGGTCGGCTCGTGTCGGACGTGACGCTCGCGTGACATTCACGGCCGTCTACAGGCCGGGCAGTCTGACGGCGGTGGCGTATGACGCCGACGGCGTGGAAATCGCGAGAACATCACTGGCCACGGCGGGCAAGGAAACGAGATTGCATGCCGTGCCGGAAGCGGAGCGCATCGCGCTCGGTGACGGGCTCGCATATGTGCGGTTCATGTATGCCGACGCTGCGGGAACCGTCAAACCATTACTGCGAGGTGACGTGCATATCGAAGTGGAAAACGGCGAAATCCTAGGTTTTGGCAGCGCCTGCCCATACTACGAGCGTAGCTATCGCAGCGATACCGCCGACACCTACTACGGCGAGGCGATGGCCATCATCAGGCCTTGCGAGACGGGAATCCTCAGCGTGAAGGCAAGCAGTCCGTACGGTGAGGCCACGGCTCGAATCGAGGTGAGATAATGGCGGTCAATCCTTGGCGAACCTTTGCGAGGAATCATCCGAAGGCCGCAAAATGGGTCTGGCAGATAGGCGTGTTCTATCTGTTCAGTCTGGCGGTCACCGTGCTGCAATATGCGTTGTTCACGTTCCTGCCGTATCTGTTTGGCGAGGGGGCTGGCCTCCACGGCATTCATGTGGCCGCATATTCCGATATCGTTCGCAGGCATCGACTACTCGTGGAATGTGCTTGGCTATGGGGTGGCGCGCAATGCGGCCGGGGAAGTGGTGATCGGCGGTGGCCTTGGATATTTCCTGAGCTATGAGATCAGATCATTCGTGGCGCAGTGCGTCAACTTCCCGCTGCAACGCAACGTGACGTTCAAATCACATGGCAACGTGGCATATCAGATACTGTGGTACTTCATCGCATGGGTGCTGATCTCATTGTTCTGCAACGCCATCAACGGCCTGTGGCTGCCGTTGGCGCAGGCACGGTTCGATCCAGCCGTATACAATCTGCTGGTCACGTTCATCACCGGAGGCGTGTCCATGGTGATCTACTTCTTCGTATACAAGATCATCTTCCCGGAGGGCAAGTCGGACGATCGGTGATGATCGTGCTACCTGCGCTTGGCGTGGCGATGGTTGACGATGGCCTTGGAACCGCGGTCGGACAGTTGCGAGACCAGTGCGCCCAAGGCTGCGGAAATGACGGCGAAGGCGATGCCGAGGATGGCGTCCTTGCGTGCGTCGGTGGTGCCGTCGGGAAGGGTCGCCTTGCGGCCAACGCTCTGCTTCCACGCCATCTCGAACACCTTGCCGAACGTCAGTCCGACTAGCGTAGGCATGGCGAATTTGAAGATTTTGTCACCGAAGGAATCGGGATCGTTCAGTCTCTGATCGCGCTTGGCGTTCACTTTCCCGTCGATGTTGCGCAGGACCGCTACCACACGGTCCGCTGTAGATTCCAGATCTGGCGTTTCACTCATGGTTCCATAGTAATGCGTGATCGACGTGCTTTCCTGCCAATCCGGATGGGCGAAGCGCGTAGCGGAATGATGTTGCGATTTCCGAAGACACGAGGGAGCAAGTGCAGGGGTTCATGGGCGGGGTCGGTTAGAGTAGGGATATGACTGAAAATCATGTTGGAAGCAAGGACGCTTCCGTTGTTGCGCCCGGACGCTTGGTGCTGTTGCGCCACGGACAGACGGTGTGGAGCGAATCCGGTCAGCATACCGGACGCACTGATATTCCATTGACCGACACCGGTCGGCTACAGGCCGAATCCGCGGGAGAGCGTTTGCGTTCGGCCTTCCCGAACGGTTTCGATCCAGGCTGCATGTTCGCAAGTCCGCTTCGCCGTGCCCGCCAGACCGCGGCGCTCGCCGGTTACGGCGATTACAGGATCCTGCCCGAGATCGCCGAATGGGATTACGGTCGCGCCGAGGGGCGCACACGCCAGCAGGTCAGCGAGGCCAGCGGTTTCGCCTGGGACGTATGGCGGGATGGTCCGCGTTCGCTGAACCCCGGACTTGAAGGTGATTGGATTGAGACATTGCCGTCCGGCGAGCAGGTTCCGGTGCATAACGGTCCGGGCGAGGACGTGGAGGAGGCCGCCGCGCGTACCCGGGACGCCATCGAACGAGTATTGCCGTTGCTGAACGTCGGCCACGATGTGCTGCTGGTGGCTCATGCGCATATTCTGCGCATCCTTACTTCGCAATGGTTGGGCGTCGACCCGCATTTCGCCCGTCTGCTGCGGCTCGATACCGCGCATTACTGCATCCTGAGCCAGTACAAGGGTGACAATGTCATAGAGCGTTGGAACTGCTGAAGACATATCGGATGGAAGGTCGGTTGCCTACCGGCATTTGCAGCAGTCTGGCACAATCAGCCGTCATAACGGCGGTATGACAATGATGTAAACGCATTCAGCATATAATGAGACAATCGCCGTAAGACGGCGCTAATCATATGCAAGGAGTGCGCATGCAGGCCAATATCGAAGACGTGGCGCAGCTGGCTGGTGTCTCCATCGCTACGGTTTCGCGTACTTTCAAGCATCCTGACGTGGTAGCGAAGAAGACACGTGACAAGGTTCTGGCTGCCGCAAATGAACTGAATTTTTCGATCTCTCACTCCGCCACTGTGTTTCAGGCCGGGCGGACGTACCGTATTGCCCTATTGCTGAACGATCGCTTTGCGTCATAGTTCAACGCACGAATTTACGAGGGCCTTGATGCAGTGTTCAATCCGGCCGGTTACGACATCTCCGTCTACCCCATCTCCACCAAGGAAGACAGGCGCACTTTTTTCGAGAACCTACCGATTCGCCGCAACGCTGATGCCGTAATCATTCCCTCCTTCGACATAGACCCTGATGAGGCGAGTCGTTTGCAAAGTGCGAACCTACCGCTTGTCGGCATTAATGCATTGCCTGAAAGCGCCTTTACGTTGTCTGTTTCCATCGACGATGAGCAGGCGATGCGACTCGCTACGCGGTACCTTAAACTTTTACACACTGGAATCACAGTGATTTATACATTATTAGAATCATGTGCGGCGTATCCATTCCTGCTGGTTTACATTCGTTTGCAATTGTGGATAAGAAGTACGGTGTCTTCTTTAACCGTTTCATTTTTGACAACGTTGGCAGTATGATATGCGTAGATATGTTCGCGCGCGCACAACGAATGTGTCGCGTGCCGTGCAAGACGAGAAGTAGCAAAGGGGCATCATGACCAAAGTAGGCATTCGTGAGGTGGCCAAAGCGTCAGGCGTCTCCGTTTCCACGGTGTCGCGAGCTTTCACGCGTCCTGACTTGGTATCCGATAAAACACGTCGGAAGGTGTTGGAAACCGCCGACAGACTTGATTTCAACATTTCCCGTTCCGCCACGGCACTCAAGTCTGGCCTGACCTATCGTGCGGCGATGCTGATGAATGAAGACATCACCAGTTGGTTCAATAACAGGGTGCTTGCTGGGTTGGATGATGTCATGCATGGTGCTGGCTATGACATTTCACTGTTCCAGCATATCGATACCGCTGAGAACCGCGAACGGTTCTTCACCACTTTGCCGGTACGTCGCAATGTGGATGCAGTATTCGTCGCTTCCTTCGCCGTCGATTCGCGTGAAGTTGAGCAGCTCAAGCGCATTCGTGTGCCGATCGTTGGTATCAATACGCCGGGACGTGAAGATTTCGATGCCACCGTATGCATTGACGACGACGAGGGCATGATGATTGCTACGCAGCATCTCATCAATCTCGGTCACAAATACATCGTGTACATCTGCTCGCGCGCCGCCGATTCGCTTAATGCCTCTATCGATGCTCGTCGTCAGGGTTTCATCCATGCTTGTCAGACCGCTGAGACAAGCCACGACCTGCACTGGAAGGTGCTTGAAGTGCCGCGCGATGGTGGCTACGCCGACAGTGCCTTGGCCTCGTTGTTGGCGCTTGATCAATTCCCGGATGCAATCTGTTGTCAAACCGACACCATTGCGATTCCGCTGATTGTGCGACTGGAACGGTATGACAAGCTCACGCCGCGGGATTATTCGATTATCGGATTTGATGACAGTCAGTATGCGGATATCATGAACCTGACCACCATGAAACAAGATCCGTTTCTGATGGGCCGTAAAGCCGCACATAAAGCGCTCACACTCATTAATGGGGAGACTCTCGGTCAGCCGCATGAAATCATGCATGCTCGCCTGACCTTACGTGAGACCGACGCGCCGGTGCAGTTGGTGTTGCGTGACAATGACCGGGCAATCAACGAGTAGCGAACCTAAAGGGCCATGCATTGGCTGTCGCTCACTCTGCAGGAAATACGTCAGTTCGATGTAAGCGGTACTGCATATCGATAGTGTTGTATGCTGTGACGTCAGCGACAACTCCATGCTCATCATGGCTTACGGCATCGGCGCGATTTTCATTGCCGTGCTGTTCGTCATATTCTGATCTTACATCCGGTGATGTTGTCGCTGTTTGCACTGTTCTAGTCCGCTCATGTGACGATGAATGCGGGCAGTGTGCAAAACGTCGTAGTGCAAACGTATGTCATAAAACAATATCCAAGGATGCGGATTGTTGACGTGGTGTCGCCATAAGCGCCGCAACATGCCGTTTGTTGGTATTGCAAACGATGTCAATCTGCGATATTCTAAAGATGAGAAACATTCCTGTTGCACTATCTGTTCATGATAGTGATAACAGGCTCAGGGATTCATATGATTACGCAGTCTGGCAATGATCAGCCAGCAAAGGAGAGCGAAGATGCCGAATTCACCAGTCGCTGCACCCAGAAACGAAGAAAGCGCCGAACGTCTTGCACGTCCGTTGATTCAGCTAGCCAAAGCCAACGGTATTTCGACATCATACATCGATCAGTTGGGCGCTTATGTGGAGATTCGCGACGAAGTACTCGTCTCCGTACTGCGGGCGCTTGGCGTGGATGCCTCCACCGATGAGGCGGTTACGAAATCATATGAGGCAACTGTGCGTAAGACCCAGACTACGCTGGTGCCGTCGACCATTGTTAAATTCCTCGGTACGCCTACCGCCATTCCGATTCGTCCGGCAGGCCGGAACGTTACATTGCGCCTGCTGCTGGAAGACGGTACCGCCTACGCAGGCAATCTGGCGATGTGCCTATTAGCAGAGAATGACGGTACATTGAGATTGAACCTGCCAGATGATATTCCCTCTGGCTATCACACGTTGCGTATCAATGCTGGCGACGCATATGGCGAGGCGACGCTGATTTGTGCACCTGCCAGTATTCCGGTCCCGAAAGCGGTGGCCGATAGGCAACGTTGGGGATGGATGGCGCAGATGTATTCCGTACGTTCCTCCGAATCGTGGGGTGTGGGCGATTACGGTGATTTGCGACACCTCCTCAAGGACGCTGCAGAAAAAACGCATGCCGACTTTATGCTGATCAATCCGATTCACGCATGTGCGCCGATCCCGCCGTTGGAACCTTCGCCGTACCTGCCGGAATCCCGTCGCTTCCTGAATGTCACGTATATTCGTCCGCAGGATATCGCCGAATACGCTGATCTAAGTGAATCCGATAAGGCGGAGGTGGCGCGTCTGCATGCGCAGGTGTCGGCTGCCAATGATGATGTGAATCCGATGGACATCAATTCCGCATGGTGTCATAAACGACAGGCGCTGAAAATCATCTTCAGGCAACCGCGTTCCGTTGAGCGTCAGTCTGCCTTCGAACGGTTCAAGGAGCAGGCCGGTCCGGATTTGAAAGCGTTCGCTGCTTGGTCTGTGGCGTTCGAGGTGTGGGGTGCGCCGTGGGAAACTTCCTGGTTTAACGACACCAATCGTGACTCGCCGGAAGTGGCCGAACTTATACGTGAGCATGCCGATTTGGTTGAATTTCAGTGCTGGTTGCAGTGGATTGCCGACGAACAAGTGTCGGCGGCTCAGCAGATTGCCAAGAACTCCGGTATGGCATTAGGCTTGATGCAGGACATGGCCGTGGGTGTGCATTCGTTAGGTGCGGATGTGTGGTGGAATCCGGAACGATTCGCTGTCGGTAGCGTGACCGTGGGCTGCCCGCCTGACTTCTACAACCAACAGGGGCAGGATTGGGGTCAGCCGCCGTTCAATCCGAATTATCTGAACGCCACCGGTTACGGTGTGTACCGTGACATGGTGCATACCATGTTCGCTCACGCCGGTGCGGTGCGTATCGACCATGTACTCGGCCTGTTCCGCCTATGGTGGATTCCTCAGGGCGAAGGCGCCAAGAACGGTGCCTACGTGACATACAACGTTGATGCGATGATAGCCATCCTTACCATCGAAGCCTCCCGTGCGGACGGCCTGGTGATCGGTGAGGACTTGGGTACAGTGCCGAACTATGTACGCAAGGTGCTTGCTTCACATGGTGTGCTTGGTACCGTGGTGGAGTGGTTCGCACGAGTGGATGACTCTCCCAACGCAGGCGATCCATACGATGATCCGACCAACTATCGCAAGTATGCGTTAGCGTCCGTCACTACGCACGATCTGCCACCGACCGCAGGGTACCTGCAGTTCGAGCATGTACAGTTGCGTGAGCGGCTCCATCTGCTTACCGAATCGGTGGAATCCTTCCAAGCATCGGCCACCGCGGAACGTCAGGCCATGCTCAATCGTCTGCGGACACTTGGTCTGATCTCCGATGAGGAAGCTGACGATGCGGACAGCCACATCCCGCAGATTGTTGAAGCCATGCACGCCATGCTGCGTAAATCACCATCGTTGCTAATACAGGCCGCACTGGTTGATGGCGTCGGCGAGCGTCGTACCCAGAACCAGCCTGGAACGTCCGATCAGTATCCGAATTGGCGTATTCCGCTGGCTGATGAGCATGGACGTGTCGTGCACACCGACGAAGTGTTCGATTTGCCACGAGTCAAATCGTTAGCTGCCATCATGGATGCTTGAGACAGACCGTTTCCTTAGCATAGCTGAGTCAAGAGCCGTCGCGGCAATATGTGTCACGACGGCTCTTGACATGATTTTAATAGCAATTTGGTTGCCGATCGACCGCCGCCGATTTCATCGGAAACCACCGATGGAAATTCAGCGTGCCTAGCAGAGCAGTTCACCAGAACCGCTCTGGTTTTGCGTAAGATTTCGGGAGGAGTTACCTGCCGGTGCGCCCAAGATGAATGAATGATGCTATCTATCTGGTGGTCCATCTTGGATTCAAAGGCCTGCGGTTCAACGTTTTTCACCATTGGTGTCCACGATCAGCAGAATCATACCTTGATGCCATGCCCCATCCTGCGAGCCTCGAATGACTTGTCCGGCATGGGGCGCGCCATCGCTGATGAAGCCAATAAGTTTAGAGAGCCCACTGACCCAACCCTTCGCCAATGCGTTGGGGCGATATCCAAATTGTTGTGCAACCTTGCGTGCTCGGCTTCTTATGGATTCTGGAATGTTGACCTTTGTTGTTCGCCACCCAGGGAACGGTGGCCACTGACACTCCGGCTGCTCTGGCCATAATCTTGAATCGTCACTCCGTTCATGCCATGTAACCTACGCAACCTGTCCCAGCAACCCATCGCTTAGTTCGGTGGCCGCATGCGCAGCCGTGGCCAGACGCTGCGAGACGGAGGGCCGAGGGAGATTCTTGTGACAGTAATGCTCCCGTGTTGCTGATGCTTCATTGGGGGGGGTAACACGGGAGCATTCAATGTGTGGATTAGAGCAGCATCCAGATGGTTGTGTCTTGGGGCAATTGCCCGTTGGATACATCGCCAGACGCCAGTATGATCTCTCCGTTTGGCAGTGAAGCTGGAGTCTTACCGAAGTTCGTATAGGAGGCGAATGTGCGACCATCGGCGGCAGGGCGCGTGTAGGCGATTATCTCATCGCCTACGTCGATTAGAGTGCAGGAGGTATCCGCCGTGGCGGTGAGTATGTCCTGACGTGCGGCGAGTGCTGCGCGATACAGCGACAACATTGAATCCGGATCCTGTGCTTCGCTGTCGGCGGTGAAATTGCCGTACCAGAGAGGCTGCGGCAAATGGGGGCGTTCGGATTGGGTACCATCCACCTTGGTGACGGGGGAGAAGCCAAAGGAGGCTCCGTCGCCAAAACTCTCATTCCAGGAAGCCGGCGTCGGCTTGTCCGCGGCGATCCACGGCATCGGCACGCGACAGCCATCGCGGCCCTTTTCATAATAACGCTGGGTGGTGAAGTACGGAGTTGGGTCCTCAAGACGATCCCAAGGAATATCTGCTACCTCGAACAGGCCCAGTTCCTCTCCTTGATACACATATACAGAACCTGGTAGCCCGGTTTCCATCATGATGGCGGCGCGGGAGCGCTTGGTGCCGAGTTCACGGTCTTCAATATAAGAGGTGCCGTCGCGCAGCAACCAGTCCTTGGCTACCTGATGATGACTGGGGGTCTTGATCTGAGGCAGGGCGTAACGGCTGGCATGACGCGGTACATCGTGGTTGCTCATGACCCACGTGGTGGTGGAGCCGCCGGAATGTGTGGCTGAATCCAAGCCCTCCTCGATGGCGGTACGCATCTCGGCGGCGTTCCAGTTGGCTTCGGCGAACTCGAAATTGAACACCTGTCCCAGCTCTTCGGGGGGAGGCGTACAGATGCTGATGCTCCGGTACGCACCAGGCCTCACCGACGGCGAAGCGTGGCGGATCGTACTCGTTGAACACTTCGCGCCACTCGCGGTAGATGTCGTGCACTTCAAAACGATCCCAAATCGGGTTAGTGCCGTCATGGCATAGCGATTCGTGAATCGGATAGCGTTTGCCCATCTCTTCAAGTGGCATGCATTCAAGATCCTTGGCTAGGCCGTGCGCCACATCGATACGGAAGCCATCAGTGCCATGGTCGGACCAGAAGCGTAGCGTTTTCTTGAATTCCTCGTGTACCTCCGGGTTCTTCCAGTTGAGGTCTGGTTGTTCCTTGGTGAAGATATGTAGGTACCATTGGCCATCTTCCACACGCTCCCAGGCTGGGCCGCCGAACAGGGAGATCCAGTCATTCGGTGGAAGTTCACCGTTCTCACCGCGTCCCTCGCGGAAGATGTAGCGGTCGCGTTCCTTGGAGCCGCGCCCCGCGGCAAGAGCCTCTAGGAACATCCGATGCTTGTTGGCGGTGTGGTTGGGTACGATGTCGACGATTACTTTGATGCCGGCCTCGTGAGCCCTGAGCGTCATCTCGTCGAAGTCGTCCATGGTGCCTAGGCGTGGGTCTACGTCACGGTAGTCGATCACGTCGTAGCCGCCGTCGGCGAGTTCGGAGGGATAGAACGGGCTCAGCCAGACGGCGTCCACGCCGAGGGCCCGCAGATAGTCCATCTTCTCGGAGACGCCGGCGATGTCGCCCAAGCCATCCCCGTCGGAATCCTTGAACGATCGTGGATAGACCTGATATACAACGGCCTGCTTCCACCAATCCGCACGTTCATTATTCGCGGTCATGATGTTGTCCTTACGTCTTTGTCCCGATATGTCCCTGTTCTAGTGATTGTTCGCCTATGAACAGCTAATGACAACGATATCACCAATGGTGCCAATGCATCACGGGTGTGTTGTGATTACGTTGTCACGGACATGGCGGAGTCTTGGTAAGATTGAACACAACGTTGGCGGTCATGGCCTTGCACAAAGGAGCGATATGAAATTCCTGTCACCTGATTCAGGTCTCATGCGCGGTTGGAACAATCTGACCGACGGTGTGTGGATCAATATTCTCATGCTTGTCACCAGCATTCCGCTTGTGACTGTCGGTGCCGCGCTGACCGCCGGCCACGACGCTGCTCGCAAGACGCTTGCGGGAGAGGGACACGTCACCACCAATTATTTCAGATCATTCAAAATGTAATTTTGTGAAGTCCACGGTGCAGTGGCTAATCTTCGGTGTGGCGCTGGCAGTGCTGTCCTACGCGTGGGTCGTTCTGCAGATTGTACCGTTGCTAATTCCAAAATTCGGTTTCACCATCGTATGGATCATGGGCTTCGAATGGGTCTGGGCGTTACAGGCTCGTTTCGAAAATAGCCTTGGTGGCACCTCGCCAATGCATTGCATCTTCGGCGTGACTAATGTCGCGTCGACCATCGCGCTGGCGATAATCGATGTTGCGTTCCTAGGGCTGATTGTCGGCTCTTGGTTCTACATGCCGCAGGGTCTGTTTTTGCTGGTGGTGCTTGGGTATGGCAGCGTGCTTATGCTTCACGTCCCGATTCTCGAACATGCGTTCGCCAAATACGTCAACAAGCCGGAGTCTGATGGTCGGGGGACGGTATGGCGAAAGTAACGTTGCAAGACGTTGCCAAAGCGGCCGGCGTCTCTATCGCGACTGCTTCATGGGCGGTGAATGACAATCGTAATGTGCGTATCCCGGAATCCACGCGCCGCAAAGTCCGTAAGGCCGCCGATTCGCTCGGTTACCATCACAATGCATTGGCTCGGGGGTTGGCCCGTGGCTGTTCCGACATCATAGGCTTCATCAGCGACGGTGTGGCTACCTCTCCGTTCGCGGGGCAGGTAATCCAAGGTGCGCAGGATGAGGCTTGGCGTAACGGGAAGATTCTGCTGGTGGTTAACACCAACGGTAAAAAATGATGTGGAACGTAAGACTTTCGCGTTCATGCTTGAGCATCAGGTCGAAGGCGTCATCTACTCGAAGTGGGTTCATGAATCAATTACGCCACCGAGCGAACTCGATAAGGTGCCGGCGGTGTTGGTGAACTGCTATGACGAACGTGGCCGATTTCCTGCTGTGGTGCCGAACGAAGTTCAGGGTGGGGCCACAGCCACGCGACTATTGCTTGAGGCCGGACATCGGCGTATCGCGTTCGTTAACGCCATTACGCCCTCGCCTGCGTCGCTTGGCCGACTTGAAGGATACAAAGCGGCGCTTGCGGCATTCGGCATCGATTTTGATTCGTCACTGGTGGTACCTGCGAACGCTGACCAAGAAGGTGGATACGGGGCAGCGGAAAAGGTGATGGCGACGGATGCGACCGCAGTGTTTTGCCATAATGACCGCACTGCGCTTGGTTTGTACGATGCGTTGCGTGAGTTAGGTAAACGTGTGCCGGATGATATCTCCGTGGTTGGGTTCGATAATCAGGAAATGATTTCCGCGCACATGCATCCCGCGCTGACCACCGTGGGTCTGCCACAATATGAGCTCGGTGTGATGGGCGTGCGAACGTTGTTGCGGCAGTGCGGCCGCAATGAGGATGATGGTGATGAACATGTAGTGACGAGGACGTTCGAGCCGATTTTTGTGCAATGTCCGGCGGTATCTAGGGATTCGGTGAAGAGGTTGTAGCATGGTCGTCGTAGTGCTGCGACACTCGTGGAAACACTCACGAAACGGTGGAAAAACGGCATTGTGCAAGGTGACTGCGTCAATCGTTTGACATTTTGATTTTAAGTGCTATATTTGTGCTTAATCGCTTAAACAGTTTAAGCGCTTAAACTGAATAATGCGAAGTAATACTGGTTCCTTCAAAAGGTAATCGCAGACGATTGCCGGGCGAAAGGCAAAGCAGCTGAAGAAAGGTAAAGATATGAAGCTTTATTACCAGTTCCCTGGCACTTGGTTCGGTGACTGCATGCCATTTGGCAAGGGCGACGAATTCTTCCTGTTCCACCAGCGGGACAATCGCAACCCGGAGCCGTTCGGAGAGCCGTTCGGCTGGGATCTTGCCACAACCAAAGATTTCGTAAACTACGAGAATCATGGAGTGGCAATCCCCCGTGGTGCATATGACGCACAGGATCAATTCATCTTCGCGGGCTCGGTGTTTGAGGGCGAGGGCCAGTACCACATCTTCTACACCGGCTATAACCGCGATTATCCCGCACAGGGCAGGCCTGCGCAGGTGCTCATGCATGCGGTCAGTGACGACCTGTACCACTGGACCAAAACACAGGATGCTATCACCTTTACGCCGCAAGAGGGCTATGACCCTGATGACTGGCGTGACCCGTGGGTCATTCGGGACGAAGAACATGACCAGTATCTGCTGATTCTTGGTGCCCGTAAAATCGGTCCGAAAACCTGCCAGACCGGCCGTACCGTGAAGTTCACCTCTAAGGATCTCAAGGACTGGAAATTTGAGGGTGATTTCTGGGCTCCAAACCTGTACACCATGCATGAAATGCCCGACCTGTTCAAGATGGGCGACTGGTGGTACCACATCGTCACCGAATACAGCGACAAGCACAAGATGGTCTATCGTATGGCCAAGAGCCTTGACGGCCCATGGATTGCACCGTCGGACGATGCATTCGACGGCAGTGCCTACTATGCCGGCCGTACCTTCGAACTGAATGGCCAACGCATCCTGTTTGGCTGGGTCGGCACCAAAGAGAAGTGCGATGACAGGAGCAACTTCGAATGGGCCGGAACTTTCGTGGCGCACGAGGTGTATCAGCGCGAAGACGGCACGCTCGGTGTGCGCATTCCCGATACCGTGTGGAATGCATTCAATGAGCGCGAGAATGTCGGCAATGTGACCATCGATGGTACTGGTGCGCGACAGGAGGCGGTACTCGCCCTTGGCTGCGGTGATTTGTTCTCGTTCGAAGCCGACATCACCTTCTCAGAAGGAACTCGCTCCTTCGGCCTGCGTGTCAACGAGAACGAAGATACCGCGCTGGGATACCAGTTCATCTTCCCCGTAGCTGAAAATCGCTATGTGTTCGAAGGCAGTCCGAACTTCCCATGGTTTAATGTCATGAACATCGGGCTTGAGCGACCTATCAAGCTCGAGGCAGGCCGTAACTATCATCTGCAACTCATCGTCGATGACACTATCGGCACGTTGTATGTGGATGGAGTGGCACTGAACGTGCGCATGTATGAGCGCCCCGGCGAGTCGCTGAGCATTTTCGCCACCGACGGCGTCGTTGAGGTACGCAATGTCTCCATCGCTCGCGGATTGAAGGAGGTCTGACCAATCTGATTTCTTTTTGACTGATTACGGGTCGTCGAGGTCGTTTCGTACCTTCTTTTCGCCTCGGCGGCTCTCCTTGCGGCTTTTCCTCTCATTTTTGCTTAAGCGATTAAACTATACTTCGGTACCACATATCGCACGATGCACGACGTTTGTCATTCATCTGACGACGCTGTCAGAATCATTACTTTTTTGGAGGAGATCATGAAGAAACTCACTCGTACCATTGCCGCAGTGTCGGCGCTCGCCATGTCCGTTGGTGCGCTCTCCGCATGCGGCGGCTCAAATGTCAACGCTGACAAAGGGCATGTATATTTTCTCAGCATGAAGGTGGAACAACAGGACCAGTTCAAGGAACTGGCCGAAAAGTTCACCAAGAAGACCGGTATCCAGGTCGATATCGCCACTGCATCATCCGACACCTACGAACAGTCGCTTAAGAGTGAGCTGGCCAAATCCGAGGCGCCTACGTTGTTCGATGTCGACAACAACGACTTTCTGAATTGGACTGATTATTATGCCGACATGTCGGGAACCAACATCTACAAGGATCAGGAGAACCCCGACTATGCGCTGAAGGATGGCGACACGGTTGGTGCTGTGCCCTACGTCATGGAACGATATGGCATCATCTACAACAAGAAGCTGCTGCAGAAGTACTTCGATTCTTCCTGGGCAAGCATTAAGTCGGTTGACAGCATCAACAATTTCAAGACACTGAAGACAGTTGCCGATGAAATACAAGCACATAAGGATGAGATGGGCGTGAAAGGTGCGTTCACCTCCGCCGGCTTCGACACCAGCTCCATCAAACGTTTCGGTGATCAACTGGCGCATATCTCCGTCTACTATGAGTATCGCGATCAGGGTGTCACGCAAATGCCGGCCACCATTTCCGACAAGTACGTATCGAACTTCAAGAACATTTTCGACCTGTACATCAACGACGCCACGATTCCGAAGACGCAGCTCGCCAGTGCCACCATGGACGACGCCAACTCCGAGTTCGCACTGGGTGAGGCCGTGTTCTTGCAGAATGGCTCTTGGGGCTATTCGCAGATTCGCGATCAAGAGGTCGCCGATGAAGATATGGGCGTATTGCCGATCTATATGGGTGTGAAGGGTGAGGAGAATGCAGGCCTGACCGTGAGCTTCCTGTACTTTGCGATGAACAAGAACGCCTCTGAAAAAGATCAGAAGGCCACCAAGCAGTTCCTTGACTACATCCTGAACGATGATGAGGCACGTGACATCATCACGAATGAGGCGGGTTTCGAAACACCGTTTAAGTCGTATGCGAAGGCCGGCTACCAGACCAAGAACCCGATTCATCGCGCCAACGATGCCTATGCCAAGGCAGATAAGTACGATATTGTGATCTATCCGTTGCCAAGCACTCAGTGGGTGTTGACGCTGGGCAACGCGATGTTGGAATATGCGCAGGAGACCGGTACATGGGACACCGTGCATGATGCATTTGTGGATGGTTGGGCGTCTGAATATAAGACCACTCATTGAGCGCAATAGAGTCTCATCGAATGCGCAAACGGGGCTTGGCGGTTTATCCGCCAAGCCCCGTTTGCGCATTACGATATAGGACTAGTCAGGTTGAGCTTCACCGGTACCGCGAAGATTTGCCATGCTGAACCTCACCGTAATGCGTATGTGTTCATCTGGCTTGGTGCAGGGCCTTTAACCACTACACTCAAACCTTCTTTGCTGAGGGGGCGCATACCATAGGCAGGCTGAAGGGCCGGAGTGTCGATGATGAGTAGGTCATCCTGCAGGGTCTTGGTGAATTGCTGGTCGGATTCCGGTCGTGATGTCATGACTATCTGCGTGTCGTGGTTTTCGAAAATGCCATCTTCCTGCCATTCCGGACAGAATTAGAGATTCGATGATGATGCCGATGCGCCAAGGTCACTCTGAATGGTGATTTCGGATTCATAGCCGGTTGGGCAGTCAGTTACAGCATATGTGCCATAGAGAACCCTTTGGCGAGGTAGTAGTGGCTTGGTCAGTCGATGAATGCGGTGGTTTCACGCATCATGAGTTGTGCCTGTAGTGTTTCATGCAGCGGTTTCGGTGTTTTTCCGGACATGACACTCAGCATCTTACGTGCGGCGTTTTCGCCCATGTTGAACGGATCCTGATGCAACGTGGTCAGGCCGATCTTTGCGGCAAGTGGTACGTCGTCGAATCCGATGACCGAGAGCTCTTGAGGGACGGCGTGCCCGTACTGGCACAACTTATAGATGACAGGCAATGCCAGCTCGTCACTTTCGCAATACAGTGCGGTGGGGGCGGGGTCCATGGTCAGCAATGAATTGAGAATAGTGTTGGTGGCGTCTTCATAGTTGCGGATTGCGATGCGTTCCACCGTCATCTTTCGCTCTTCGGCAGTTTCCATCAGCCCATGCAGACGCGCTTCTGCGCTGAAGACCATGTTCTGGTTATTGTCATTTGATGTCTCGTACGCATAAGCGATACGTCGGTGGCCCATGGAGAACAAGTGCTTCACAGCAACATGCATGGCCTGACGGTCGTCGATACTCACCGTGGCATTGAATCCGTTGATTGATGGAATGTTGATGCCGACGATCGGTACCTTCATGTTCGAAAGTTTTTCGACCTCTTCGGGCACGATGTTGAAGGAGTTTACGATGACCGCGTCGACGTTGCGGCGTACCGGCAACGTTGCGAAGAACTCATGGCGGTCGTGCGCGTCGGCCATCTCGAAGATGGAAATGTCATATCCGGCCGGGTGCAGCACGGAATCCAATCCGGCATAGGTATTGGAATTGAACCAAGTCGAAATCGAATCGCTCATCAACAGCGCGACGCGGAACGATTGACCGGTTTTCAGTGCGGCCGCTGAGCGGGAGATGCGGTAGTCAAGTTTTTCCGCGGCTGCCATCACTTTGCTGCGAGTCTCCGGCAGCACCAGATTCGGTTTGGCGAATGTGCGAGAGACGGTCGAAATCGATACTCCCGCTTCGGCGGCCACGGCTTGGATGCTCGCTTTCATAGAGAATCCTCCACTGACGAACGACATTGCTGTCATGACAACTGCTAGAGACACGTTAACATAAGTGTTTGCAACGGTTGACGTGCGTGTTCTGCGGATATGAAGAAAAGGGGTGCCGACGAAAATTCCGACAGCACCCCTCATGCGATGAAGTTAATCAGCCTTTGACAGCGCCGGCCATCACGCCCTTGATGATGTACTTCTGGCAGCACAGGTAGAATATGATGATCGGCACAATCGCCACCACCAAGCAGGCCATCATGGCGCCCATGTCCACTGATCCATAACCACCCTTGAGGTACTGAATCGCAATCGACATCGTCTTGAAACGGCGCATGTCCAACGTCAGGTACGGCAGCAGGAAGTCATTCCAGATCCACATCGTCTGCAGGATCGCCACTGAAATCAGGCTCGGGCGCATGATAGGCAGTACGATTTGGAAGAAGATTCTCGGTACCGACGCGCCGTCGATCATCGCAGACTCCTCGAGTTCGGACGGGATGCCCTTGACCACGCCAGTGAAGATGAACACGGCTAAGCCCGCACCGAAGCCTAGATACACAATCCACAGGCCCCATGGGGTGTTCAGGCCCATCATGTCGGCGAGCTTGGAAAGCGTGAACATGACCATCTGGAACGGAACAATCATGTTAAACAGGAACAGTGTGTACAGCAGGCGCGCAGCCCAGTTGTTCGTACGTACAATCCACCAAGCGCACATCGACGTGCACACGATGATCAGCAGGACCGCGCCGACCGTGACGACTACGGTCCAGCCAAAACTGCTGATTAGGTTCGTGCGCTCGATGCCTCTGATGTAGTTCTCCAGTCCCACGAAGGCCTTGCCGGTGGGCAGGGAGAATGCGTTGCGCGAGATGTAAGCCTTCTGCTTGAAGCTATTGATCAGCACCAGCACGATTGGATAGACCCATGCCAGCGAGACGATGGAAAGGAAAACCGTCCAGAATACAGGATGCTTGACCTTGTCGCTCATGCTTGGACCTCCTTGCTGGTGGTGAGCTTGTTCTGGATGAGGGCAATCACGGCCACGATGATGAAGAACACCACGGCCTTGGCCTGGCCCACGCCCTCGAAGCCGGCGCGTCCGTAGAACGTGCGGTAGATGTTCAGAGCCAAGAGCTCGGAGCTATTTGACGGGGCGCCATTGGTCAGGGCGAGGTTCTGGTCGAACATCTTGAAGCCGTTGGTCACCGTCAAGAATGTGCACACTGTGATTGACGGCATCATCAATGGAATCGTCACGTTGAACAGCGTCTGGCGGGAGTTCGCGCCGTCAACCGCGGCAGCCTCGATCACATCGCCGGGCAGGCCCTGCAGACCCGCGATGTAGATGATCATCATGTAACCGATTTGCTGCCAGCAGGTCAGCAGAACCATGCCCCAGAAGCCGTACACGCCCGAGAATGTGATCGAACGACCCCAGTGCGCCAGTACGCCGTTGAGCAGCAGTAGCCAGATATAGCCCAAGATGATGCCGCCGATTAGGTTCGGCATGAAGAACACCGAACGGAACAGCGTGGAGCCCTTGATGGCCTTGGTCAGCATGTACGCAATGGCGAACGCGACTACGTTGATCACCACGGTTGTCACAATCGTGAACAGGACCGTGTACACCAGCGCGTGCAGGAACTCCGGATCCGTGATTATGTTTTGGTAGTTCGACACGCCCACGAACGTGGCGTCAGTGACCGTGCTGAACTTGCAGAACGACAGGTACACGCCCATGGCGAACGGCACCAGGAAACCAATGACGAAAGCCGCGAACGTGGGTAGCGCAAACAGCGCCCACCACCTGCGAATTGCCTTGCCGGACATCGTAATCATTTCATGTCCCACTTTCTCCTCCTTGGGTACACCCGGGAACACCCCTCGAGTGATTCAACGACAGTTCGACCGTGACCGCAACGTCGGGTTCGAACCGGTTCGAGAATACCCTACTTCACAGATAAATAAAAGTCAAACGTTGTCATGATTTTCATGCAACGTCAATTCATTTATCAAATGTGAACAGTTATCAGTATACGGATACCCTTGGAAATAAGCAAGAAATACGTATTGTCGTGTCGTTGCAAACGTTTGGATATTTTTTGCAAAACACGTTGTGTCTTGTAGTATCTACTGCCATAAAGGAGTTGTGCATGTCAGTCAATATTCAAGACGTTGCCAAAGCGGCAAAGGTGTCGGTTTCCACGGTGTCCAGATCATTCACCCGACCTGAGCTCGTATCTGAGGCGACACGGTCCAGGGTGTTGCGCATCGCCGACGAGATGAGTTTCTCCATCTCCCGTTCGGCCACTGCGCTCAAGTCCGGCAAAGCATTGCGTGTCGCCTTGCTGATGAGCGACCATATCCGACTATGGTTCAGCGCTTCCGTCATCGAAGGGTTGAACCAGGTTTTGCACGCAGACGGCTATGATTTATCGATCTTCCAGATCTCCAGTATCGAGGAACGCCGTGAGTTCTTTGATATGCTGCCGGTTCGTCGCAATGCCGACGCGGTGATCGTTGCTTCCATCGATGTCGATGCGCAGGAAAGCGCACAGCTGGCCAGCACCGGCGTACCAATTATCGGCATCAACTGTGTGAATCCAAGAGAATACGGTTTCACTGCGGCCGTGGGGATAGACGATGATCAAGGTTCGCGTCTGGTTGCGCGCCATCTTATCGGGCTGGGGCATCGCAACATTGTCTACGTACGTACGTCGCGTGAGGTTTCCTTGCACTTCAGTGTGCAGCAACGTTATGACTCCTTCGTCAAGGCCTGTCTGGAACAGGGTGTCACGCCAACTACGTTGGTTGCGCAGGAAAGTGAGGACCGCATTAGCACGATTGTCTCCGAGTTGCTGAGCTTGCCGCAAATGCCAACCGCCATCGCTTGTCAGGAGGACGGCATCGCGATTCCACTGATTTATCAGCTTGTGCGTTGTGGCTACCGTATTCCGTCTGATATTTCCGTCATCGGCTATGACGACAGCTTCTATGCGCACGATATCGGCTTGACCACGATTCGCCAGGATCCGATTGGCATGGCACACGAGGCGGCTTGTAAGACTCTTGACTTGATCAATCGCAAGACCACGGGTATGCCGTTTCAGACGTTTCCGGCGCAACTGATCGTTCGCTCCAGCACTTCGCGAGTGTCCTTGGATAAGGGCTAATCGCTTACCGATACATAGAAAACCGCTCCGGTTGGTTCCGGAGCGGTTTTCTATAAGGAGAGAATCAGACAGTGAAGTCAATTGCGGTCACTTGTGGGCGTTGGCATATTCCTTGGCCCAGCCATCCACGAACGCGGACTTGACGCCATCCCAATTGCCGGTGCCTTGGGCATACTCGAGCAAAGCGGAGCCGAGGTCGTTCTTCCATTGTTCGGACGGCATCATGGTGAAGTTCCAAGACACTGCGGTGGTACCGGACTTTTGGTCGTCCATGGCGTCAGTGACCAGCGGGTTGTCGGATTTGACGCTGGAGAAGGTCTTGAACGGGGTGGTGAAGCCCATCTTCTGAGACAGCGCTTCTTTGCCCTTATCGGAGGTGATGACCCACTTCAGGAAGTCGGCGGTCGCTTTCTGATTGGCCTTGGATGCTTTCGAATTAATGCACCAGTAATTCTCGGAGCCGGTTGCCAGACCTTGGTTCTCCTCGCCCTTGGCGCCGATGTAGATTGGCATCATACCAACGGAATCGGCCTCCATGCCGGCTTTCTGCAAATCGGACCATGCCCAAGTGCCGTTTTGATAGAAAGCGGCCTCGCCGAGTGCGAATTCGGAATTGGCGTCGTCACCAGTCTTGGAGCTTAGTTGGGACGGCTCGGTGGTGGAATCGGTGATGTACAGGTCAAAGATGTTCTTGTACTCCGGCAGATAGGTTCCCTTGATAGTGGCCGGCTGTTCAGTGATGTTGTCATCTTTGAACTCATAGTAAAGAGGCAGGTTGGCTAGATGGGTCTTGAAACGCCAATCGGAGCTGGAGTCGAAACCAGCAGAGGTGAAGGCGCCCTTAATGCCGAGTTCATCCTTCTTGGACTGCATGTCGTCAGCAACGGCCTTCAGCTTACTAAAGGAGTTGATGTCTTTGATGGACTTGGCCTTGGCGCCGGAAGTGCTGAAGTATTTGTTAAGGATGTCTTTGTTGTAGATTAGGCCATAAGTCTCCATGACGTACGGTACGCCAACGACCTTGTCGCCATCCTTGAGGGCAACATCTTGGTTCTGCAGTTGCTTGTATACCTCTGTGCCGGACATGTCAGCAGTGTAGTTCTTCCAGTTGGCGTAACCGACCGGACCGTTGACTTGGAACAGGGTCGGTGCCTCGGACTTAGCCATCTCGCTCTTGAGCTGCTGCTCATAGGTATTGGAGGCCGCGGTCTGAACGTTGACCTCGACACCGGTTTCCTTAGTGTACTCCGCAGCCAAATCGGCCCACTCGTCGGCGGCTTCTGGTTTGAAATTGAGGTAGTATACCTTGCCCTTGCTTGAATCAGAGCTCGATGAGCTGCCACAAGCGGCAAATGTCGTGACAGACATGGCGGTGACCGCAATGAGGGCTAGTGCGGACTTCAATTTACGATTCATCTTCGAACCTTCCTTTTCTGCATCGGGTCCAACGTCCCCGTTGGATATGTGCACTGAGATAGTGCCGCTTTCTGCCGATGCCCCTATTATGCATCACTTTCATCTTTTTTGCAAACGATGGCAGTATTTTGTTGATTTATCACGTTGCAATACCGGGCAATCCGCTATTTGCTGCCATTTTTAGGCATAAAATTAGGCGACACACTATGCAAGCGTTTGCTAAAAAAGTTGTACATCAAACGATTGACTGTAGCAAAAAGCCGCATCCCCTGAGAGACAAGGGATGCGGCTTGAGGTGAGCTACTTATGGATGACGTCAGCGCGGCCAACGTTCCTCGGCGCTAGGTAGTTGCGGAAATGGAGCGTGTGGCCCCTTCTGGTACCAGTAGGCAACTGATGCCACATCATCCTGACGTTCGAAGAATCCGCGGTGACCAACACCGATTTGCTGAACGGTCACCTTCAGGTTGGAACGGAAACGAATCGGATCGGGGATGTGCCAACGGTAGAAGCCACGCATCGGGGGGTCAATCATCATTGTGATAATCGTTGTGAATCAGCTCGTCGTGTGAAGAGTAATACGGGTATCCGAGATACGGTGTGCAGTAGTTTTGCTCCACGGTCTTGCCATTGACCTGCTTGGCGAAGCTCCAAGAGCCTCCGAAATAGTCCTCGGTGCCGGTGCCGCAGATCGTGGGGTACTCTTCATCGTCATCGATGTAGAATTTGAATTCGCCTTCACCCCACCAGTAGCGCTCAAGCGTGGTCAGTGCCAGGTAGGTACCTACATAATGCCCTTCACCTTTCACGCCATCAAGCACCACATAGTCTCTCCCCTTTTCAGTAAGGCGCTGGCGCCGCCATTGTGCGTGGAAATAGGCAATGTCATCGTCGAACGGCTCGTCATTCACGGTGTAGTCAATCTGGTAGAAAAATGCGCTGATGGCGTTCTTGTGTTGGTTTTCGAGCGTGATGCGTGCGCGTGCGCCGAACGGCATCGAAAAGTACATGTTGAAACCGCGGTTCGGCACTACGGCGACAGGCATGGAATTTACTAGGCACGCACGGCCGAATCCGCAGCAAAAGAAGTCACCAAGCGGACACTCCACACTTGGTTCCTCCTCGTCATCCCAATAGAAGCGCAGCACAAGGTCCCGCAGTACAAAAGCAATCGGCATCGGTGGTCTTCTCGTCAACGGTTATCCAGATGTGTCGAATGCAGCCGGGGCCGGTGATATCAGCAAGAGTCGCCGTTGCGCCGACGGGTATGTTACGTAGGCAAGGGCTGCCTTTGCGACTTGGGCCAAGCTCACTGGCCGCTATGCCGCCTTTGCCCGGTTCGCCGGTCGGGTTTTCCGCGTTGACTGCGCGGCTTGATTCGTGCCGTATCTTGGTCAAGGATTCTAGTGTCATGTTCGTTCCTTTCATGGCGTATGCTGCGTCTGTTTGCGCGATACATTCATATCTGTGCGTATCAGCTTCGGTCACAGACGTTGTTTGTTTTTTGAATATGAGAAAGTCTCCATCGGCGAGCGAGAAAGCCGATGGAGACTGTGGTCATGCCGTTATGGACCAGGTGAAAATGGCGTTATGCGATTCACCGCGGCCCATAGGCGAATCACTTGTGGGCTGGCGGAAGCATGCCGAAGTTGTTTTCATAATCATTCCAGGCGCTGGTCCAATCGTCCAGATATGCCTTCTTCACGCCATTCCAGTCACCGGTGCCCTGAGCGTACTCGAGCAGTGCATTGGCCACGCCGTCAGCCCATGCCTGTCCCGGAATATAGGCGCCATGAATTGGAGTGAGGCCATCGGACTCAAGCTTGAGCGCGGACTTGGTCAGCGGGTTGTCAGGCTGGAAATCCTCGGAGTCAAAGGTGGTGAACGGAACGGCGAAGCCCATATCCTTGGAGAGAATCTTCTTGGCATCCTCGTCGGAGACCATCCACTTGATGAAATCCTCAGTGGCCTTCTTGTCCTTGTCGGAAGCGTTCTTGTTCACAGACCAGGAGATGTCATAGATGGAGTTCGCGGCGTACTTGCTCTCATTCGGGAAACCCATGTAGTACGGCAGCATGGCCAAGTCTTCATCGGCAACTTCGTTGCCTTTGATCTGGCTATAGGCCCATACACCATTCGGGTAGAAAGCGACCTTGCCGGCGGAGAACTCGGCGGTGGAGTCCTCATAATTCACCGAGCCAAGCATGGTGTTTTCGGTCGGGTTGTCCTTCATCTCGAGATCCCACAGATTCTTGTAGTTATCGAGATAGGTGCCCTTGAGTTCCTTCTCGAAGTCCACGCCCTCGTCAATGTACTCGTAGGCGACTGGCACCTGAGTCATATGCGAAGCATATCGGTAGTAGTTGGATGAGTCCAGACCCGGCGTGGAGAACGCGCCGTCGATGCCCAAATCATCCTTATGCTGTTGCATGCTGTCGGCGACCTTCTTCAAAGTGTTGTAGTCCTTGATGTCGTCGAAGGACTTGATGACGGCGTAGTCCTTTTTGGCATACTCGTTGATGAGCTTCTTGTTGACGATGATACCGAACCATTCGGCGGCATATGGCAGGCCGTACACGTTGTCGCCGTCCTTGTGGGCCATCTGCTTGCCCTGATCGTTGAGAAGCTTGTAAGCCTCAGTATCCTGCAAAGGTTCGAGGTAGTCCTTATATTTGGCATACTGATCGAAGCCGCCGATACCGAACATGGTCGGGGCGTTGTTCTTAGCGAGTTCGGACGACAGAGTGGACTCGTAGCTGCCGGAGGTGGCGCTCTGAATATCCACTTTCACGCCGGTTTGCTTGGTGTACATTTCGGCGAGTTCGTTCCACTGATTGACAACTTCCGGCTTGTTGTTCAGGAAATAGACATGTCCTTTGTCGTCCGCGGTGTTGGAACCGCAGGCGCCGACGCCCGTCAACATGGCCAACGCGCCGACAGCGGCGATGCCTTTCGTGAGATTCTTCATGGGGTTTCCTTTCCTCCTTGCGACCTTCCTTCGTCGGAAATCACTTGTCAAGGTCATATGCGGGCCCTCTCTTGCCTGATACAATCTGACCGTGGCCTGATTCTTGCAGACGGTCATCGTCTGTGTCGAACCGGTCCGAGATTGATTGTATCGAACCGGTTCGCTACTGTCAAAGTCGGAGGGTTTATGCGTGTTGGCGTATTTTTTGTTGCCGTATTGCGACATGTGTCGAGACTTTGCCGATACAAGTAGACGCTCTTTTTGGGAGCAATAGTGGCTTCGGACATGCCCAATAGTAGATGGCCATTATCCTCTGCGTGCGACTGCAGCAACATCGGGCGTGATAGCGGAAGATGGAAGGAGGGTTGCGTCATGGGGACGATATGACTGAAAATGATGGGCAGGATCGCCTATTCGGGCCGAATCCGAGTGGGCTGGATGAATCGCCTCACGGCATGATGGTGCTGGTGATTGTCGGCATGATCGTCGGCCTGTTGTCCGGCATGTTCGGCATCGGCGGCGGTACGGTGATCGTGCCCGCACTGGTGTGGCTCGGACTGTCGCAACGCCATGCGGCGGCGACCTCCATGCTGGCGATCGTACCGACGTCGATTTCCGGTGTGATTTCCTATGCGCACAATGGCAACGTCGACTGGGTCGCGGCCGCGCTGCTGTTCGTTGGCATGTTCGCCGGCGGACAGTTTGGTAGCTGGCTGTTGTCGCGGTTGCCAGAACTCGTACTGCGGTGGGTGTTCGTGGTGTTTCTGATATTCGTAACCGCCAATCAGGTGATTTTTACGCCGTCGCGGGACCAACGGATCTTCATGAGTGTGGTGACGGGCATCGGGCTGGTGCTGTTGGGCGTGGTCATCGGCACTTTGGCCGGGTTGCTGGGTATTGGCGGCGGCGCACTGGCCGTGCCGGCATTGTCGATACTGTTCGGGGCATCCGATCTGATCGCGCGCGGTACTTCGTTGCTTGCCATGTTCCCGAACTCGATCACCACCAGTGTGGCGAATATGAAACGTAAGTTGGTGCACATCAAGGCCGGGCTGATCATCGGCGTCATAGCTGCGCTGACCACACCTTTCGGCACATGGGTCGCCGGGGCGGTCTCGCCGCGTGCCGGAGCCATCATGTTCGCGGCCTACCTGTGCGTGTTATTGGTCCGCAGCTTCTTCGTGGCCGTCAAAGCCACTCGTGCGGCTCGTGGTTCCCGCGCATAGTTTCGGTCAATGCCGGTCAGAAGACCTGCGCCAAGATCGATTGGCGAGGTCGGGCATCCGTCTGTGAAACAACCGTATCTACAGTAAAGGCGTAGTTCGTGGCTTTGCGGTCGAGCCGCGTACCTGTAGTTGAACCGGGAACGTCTCGAACGGTTTGGGGACGGGTCGTCCTTGTTTTCAATAGGCGTGTTATTAGGTGTAAACGTTGCAGTATTGCGATTTCTTGACTGTTTTGCGGATGAGAAACAAGAAAATGCTTTTTCTGTTTGACTATCGTTTGCAGGGTGTTTGAAAGCGAATATGGCTGCGGTTGCGCCAGTTTCGGCCGTCTCGCGTGTGGTGCAGCATGGGTTCGTCTACGGGCGCGTCTGCATCGAGTATCAGCGCGGGGAATGGCGACTATCTTATCGTGACACCGCATACGTTTGCAATCTGGAGGTTGCGGTAACCTCATGTATAGCGCATGTAACTCATTGGTTTGCAATGGCGGCGGTTGCAAAGTGGCAATAGCCGCCGCCGGTAAAGCGGCGACGATGCCGACGAAAGGACCTGTTATGGAAAACGTGACGCATACCCCTAAATATGAGGTTGTGTTCTTCGATTTGTATGGAACGCTTATCGACATACGTACCGACGAACAGTGCGACGCGGCCTGGCAGGCCTTGTATGACGCCGCATGCGAATTGGGCGCGCAATACGATTCGGTCGAGGCGTTGCGTGAGCGTTTTAAAAAACTTGAGGCGCGCGAAATGGTGCATCAGTCGAATCATGCCATCGTTCGCAATGGGTGGGACGAGTTCGACGTACTGCCGGTATACCGATCGCTGCTCATGAATCGCAGCGATGAGACGGAACGTTTGCTGGCATTGCCGCAAGCCGCTCAAAAAGCCGCATGGGCGTTCCGGCAGGGCAGCACCAGTATGATCCGCCTGTACCCGGGGGCTCTGGAAATGATCGAAAAACTGCAGGAATCCGTCATTGTCGTGGCGCTGCTGAGCAACGCGCAATCCTGCTACACCCGCGCAGAACTGGAAATGACGGGACTTGTCAACGTGCTTGACGACGTGATCATCTCCAGCGAGGAGAAGATCCGCAAGCCCGCGCGCGACTTGTACATGCTGGCGCTCGACCGCGAATTCGTGACCGCCAAGCATGCACTGATGGTGGGCAATGACGAGCAGAACGATATTGTTGGCGCTCGTACCGCGGGCATTGACGGCGTGTATTTTCGCACGGAGATTTCGCCGGCAGATGATCCGGAAACATCAAGTTATGCGGTGCGTTCGTTTACCGGCGCCGATTATGAGGGATTGCTGGATTACGTGCTGAACGCCTGATCTTGCGTGGTACGCGGTGCGTATTGCGCGGTGCGCGTTGCTCACGTATTTCGCGTTGTGGGTGGGTGCTTTGTGTTTGCGTAACCTGAAAATCGACCCTGATACTGGACTTGTGCAGACGCGGAACTGTCTGGCTTCTCTTTTGAAAGAATTCACTGGTCTTGCTTTCTCGTAATGTGCCGGTTGTACGGCACTGAAATGTGTGGGAATGTACTATCGCAACTATCGCAAGAAGGAAGAAATGCGATGGTAGGGGAGAGATGAAGAAATCGGATATTTCCAATATTTCGAATGCTGAAAGTGTTGAACGCGCTGAAGATAGCGGACAGTCGAATGCGCAACCGAGCGGGCAGATGAGTGGGCAGTTCAGTAAGAAAGCGGACCGGCTGTTTGGCGCGGATCCTGCGGGACTCGACGAATCCGCGCGAGGCATTGCAGTGCTGGTGATCGTCGGCGTGGCAGTAGGGCTACTATCCGGCATGTTTGGCATTGGCGGCGGTACTGTGATTGTGCCCGCGCTGGTATGGCTCGGACTGACGCAACGTAATGCGGCGGCGACGTCAATGCTTGCGATCGTACCAACTTCGATTTCCGGCGTCATTTCTTACGCGACTTGCGGGAATGTGGACTGGCTCGCCGCGCTGCTGCTGTTTTGCGGCATGTTCGTAGGCGGCCAGATCGGCAGCTGGCTGCTTTCGCGCTTGTCGGAACTCGTATTGCGATGGATTTTCGTAGTGTTTCTCGTGTTTGTGGTGGCCAATCAGATTAGTTTCGTGCCGTCGCGCGACCAGCACATTGCGATGAGTGCGTTGACCGGAGTTTGCCTGGGGCTGCTGGGTGTGGTGATTGGCACGTTGGCGGGACTGCTGGGAATTGGCGGCGGGGCTCTCGCCGTGCCCGCACTATCGATGCTGTTCGGCGCGTCCGATCTGATTGCGCGAGGTACGTCGCTGCTGGCCATGTTCCCGAACTCGATCACCACAAGCGCGGCAAACCTGAAACGCAAGCTGGTGCATGTAAAGGCCGCGCTGGTTATTGGCTTGGTGGCTGCCGTTACCGCGCCATTCGGTACGTGGATAGCGGGCGTAGTCTCTCCACGCATCGGCTCGATTCTGTTCGCATGCTACCTGTGCGTGCTCCTGATTCGCTCGATATTCGTAGCCGTAAAAGCCACCCGCTCGGCCCATGCTTCCGCCTGACCGTCTGCACATCATGCGACAAAAGCATGAGTCATGATTCAGTCTTAAGGGGGAATATTGGGGATGATGGTTGGAGGAAAGGGAATTTGAGATAAGTGTTCACTTTGTGAAGACGAGAGTTCACGTTTCGTTCGTCTAAAACGCCTCGGAAGTTGGTTTGCGAAATCTAGCGTGGAGATCGCAATACAGCACAGGCTAAAGAAAGAAGAAAAAGATGAGCAATCGAAAGGCTCTCAAAGGAGCGATTGCAGCAATCGCTTCCGCTGCAACGCTCGGTGCGCTCGCGGCACCGGCGCTCGCCAACGAAACTTCCACTTACAATCTGAACGGCAAGTCCGTTGCGGAACTGACCCAGCACGGCGGCGCACAGCGCATTGCAGCCATTGGCAACGGCAACGCCAAGAACGTCATCCTGTTCATTGGCGACGGCATGGGCGATTCCGAAATTACCGTCGCCCGCGATTACCTGAAGGGTGCAAACGGTCACTTTGAAGGCCTTGACGCAGTCGGCCAGCCGGCAGAGCTCGGCGACACCAATGCCGGCACCGGTCAGTACACCACCTTCTCGCTGGGCGGCAACAGCGGCGACAGTGCGGTCGGCAAGGATGACAAGGGCAGCCTCAACGCCAACCCGAACCCGGGCAAGCTCACCGAAGTGACCGATTCCTCCGCATCCGGCTCCGCATGGGCAACCGGTACCAAGACCTACAACAACGCGGTCGATGTAGACGTTTATGGCAATCCGCAGCTCAATCTGTTCGAACTCGCCAAGGCGGCAGGCAAGGCCACCGGCAATGTGACCACCGCCGAAATCCAGGACGCCACCCCGGCCGTGCTCGAATCGCACTCCACCGAGCGTGGCTGCTACGGTCCGCAAGGCAAGACCGACGGTTCCTCTAATGATGCTGCGAAACGTTGCCTCGTGAATCAGCTCAAGGAGAACGGCGGCATCGGCTCCATCTCCGAGCAGCTGCTCGATACCCGCGCTGACGTGACCATCGGCGGTGGTTCCAAGTACTTCCGCCAGACCGTGCAGGGCGGCGAATACGCTGGCAAGACCGTGTGGGAGCAGGCTCAGGCCATGGGCTACCAGACCGTCGAGAACGATCCGGCTGCCATGAACGCGCTCGAATACAAGGAAGGCCAGCCGGTGCTCGCCCTGATGAGCGATGGCAACATGCCCACCAAGTTCAATCCGTCCAAGGCCACCGCTCAGAATCCGGCCAAGGATGCCAACCCGACCGTGTGCACCATGAACGACAAGTGGCTCGGCAACCAGGGCTCCTCGCTCGCTGACATGACCAAGAAGGCGCTCGATCTGCTCGAAGCCAACCCGGACAGCGACGCGAACGGCTACTTCCTGCAGGTTGAAGGCGCTTCCATCGACAAGCAGGATCACGCTGGCAACGCTTGCGGCCAGATTGGTGAAACCGACGATTTCGATCAAGCCATCGCCTACGCCATGAAGACCGTTGACCTGAGCAACACCCTCGTGATCGTCACCGCCGACCACGCCCACACCTCCCAGATTCTCAACGCTCAGCCGGCTTATGCGCTCTCCACCGTGCTCAAGACCGCTGATGGCAATAACATGGTCGTCTCCTACGGCACCGCTGAAGCTGACTCCCGCGACGAGGATGGCGGCTACAACGGTGGCGACATGGCTCACACCGGTACCCAGCTGCGCATTGCTGCTTCCGGCCCTGGCGCCCAGCGCGTGATCGGCCTGACCGACCAGACCGACAACTTCTACACCATCGCCAACACCCTCGGCCTTGCCTCCACTTCCGATGCTCAGCAGTCGCTCTCCAACGACGCCCAGACCGAAGTCAAGCTCACCGATGGCAAGTATGTGGCCGAATCTACTGGATTCAACGGCGACGCAGTGCTCTCCTACGAACTCAAGGACAAGTCCGGCAACGTGGTCGCAGCTTCCGACAGCTCCACTCCGGTCTCCGGCGTGCGCGTCAAGACCGCTCAGACCACCGGCATCACGCTCGACAAGGTCACTGAAGGCAATGAGTACACGCTGATCGTCACCGGCCGCCAGTCCGGCAAGACCGTGACCGTCGACTTCCAGGCGCCGGCCCGCGGTTCTTCAGATAAGGAGCCGGGCAACGGCAAGAATGACGTGATCGCTTCCGGCAAGGTGAACAACAATCCGAAGTCCGGTGTGCTCGGCAACACCGGTGCCGCGATCTCCATCGCCGCACTTGCGATCGCCATGCTGGCCGCAATCGCGATGATCGTCAAGACCACCAAGATCAGCCGCTGAAAATCTGAAGATGGAAATCGGAAGAATTCTGAAATTCTAAGAATTCTGGAAATCTGAGAGTCATAACTGAAGATAACAACTGAAGATTACGGATAAGATCCGGATCGCACTCATTACAGTGTGGTCCGGATCTTGTATATTTCGTGTAATCCGTGCAAATCCAAATTGAGATGGGGCGTCCAAAGCAACGGTCGCTGTGAGACAATATTGCTCGAGGTGTCTATCTCAAAAATGAGATATTCATCTCGAGATATCTATCTCTCGAATCGAGGGTGAATCTCGCAAACCGAGTAGACCCCTTAAGGCAGAGAGCAAATCTCTCGAAACCGAGGGCAAATCCCTCGAAACCGAAGTGTCAACAGGGCGAAGGAGCATTCGTGCGTATTTACAATCTGACGGATAATGACGATGCCGCGATCGTCGCGCAGCAGGGCATTTTCCAGGTCATGGAATGGAAGCGCGACTTTTCCGTGACCTACGGCAGCGCCATGGACGCCTACTATGCGTCCGAAATGAACGTGCGCCGCCGCCAGCTGGTCTGCAATCTCAATGGCAAGACCGGCGCGGTTGTGCAGGCGGGCGCCATGCAGTGGGCCGTCGGCCATATCGAAGTGACGACCGGTGTGAAGGGCGTTGGCGATTTCATCGGCAAGCTGGCGCGTGGAGCGGTCACCAACGAGTCCGCGGTCAAGCCGGAATATCATGGCAACGGCGTGGTTGTGCTCGAACCGACCTACCGCCATGTGCTGCTGCTTGATCCGAGCCAGATGGGCGGCGCGATCACAGTGAACGACGGCCTGTTCTACGCTTGCGAAACCACGATTCAGCAGCGTGCGGTTATGGTTTCGCGTCCGAGCGCGATGGTGGCCGGCGGCGAGGGCCTGTTCAACCTGTCGCTGATGGGGCAGGGAACGGTTGCGTTGGAATCGCCGGTGCCCGCTTCCGAAATCGTGACCGTCGATTTGGAGAACGACGAGCTGAAGGTGGACGGCAATTTCGCGATCGCGTGGACGAACGGCCTGCAGTTCACGGTCGAGCGTTCCACGAAGACGCTGATCGGTTCGGCTGCGAGCGGCGAGGGCTTGGTCAACGTGTACCGCGGTACGGGTCGTGTGCTTCTTGCGCCGGTCGCCGCCAATCTGGCTAATCCGAACGCGGGTTCCGGTGCGGCCTGATTTGGCCTGATATTGATCAGCTGATAGCTGATAGGTGGCGATTCGCCAACGAAAGGCAGTTGAAACGTTGACGGATTGCGCTCGCGCCCTGCCGATGGTGAGACGGCAGGTTTTGTTGAGATTGCGATTTTCGGCTGCTTTTCAATGGTGATCGCGCCTTGAAGTCGTGTCTTGAGATTGCGTCTGAAATTGCGCTTGAGATTGCGTCCGAAAAAAAGTTGAGCGAAGGGAACTCAACTTTTTTGTAGATTTGGGAATAATCGCTTGCGAATCAAAGTTGAGTGGTGTAGGCTCAAGTTTTGGAAAGTCCGAGAGACGGCAAACCGAAACTTGGGCGAAAGAACGAACAGAACAGAAAACGCATAGCGAACCTATCTACAAAGGAGACAAGTTATGGGACGCGCAGTTGGCATCGATCTGGGTACTACCAATTCCTGCATCGCAACTCTTGAAGGTGGCCAGCCCACCGTTATCGTGAACGCTGAAGGTGCTCGCACCACGCCGTCCGTCGTGGCATTCAGCAAGTCCGGCGAGATCCTCGTCGGCGAAGTCGCCAAGCGTCAGGCCGTGACCAACGTCGACCGCACCATCAGCTCCGTCAAGCGCCACATGGGCACCGACTGGACCGTTGAAATCGACGGCAAGAAGTGGACTCCGCAGGAGATCTCCGCACAGGTGCTGATGAAGCTGAAGCGCGACGCCGAAGCCTACCTCGGCGAACCGGTCACCGACGCCGTGATCACCTGCCCGGCATACTTCAACGACGCTCAGCGTCAGGCCACCAAGGACGCCGGCACCATCGCAGGCCTGAACGTGCTGCGTATCATCAACGAGCCGACCGCAGCCGCACTGGCCTACGGCCTCGAAAAGGGCAAGGAAGACGAAACCATCCTGGTCTTCGACCTCGGTGGCGGCACCTTCGATGTGTCCCTGCTGGAGATCGGCAAGGACGACGACGGCTTCTCCACCATTCAGGTGCAGGCCACCAACGGCGACAACCACCTGGGCGGCGACGATTGGGATCAGAAGA
>ENA-OQES01000068-OQES01000068.1-human-gut-metagenome-genome-assembly--contig:-NODE-68-length-40883-cov-7.865271_pt1 | contig 40883 bp, 54 predicted proteins | sample MGYA00242798_ERZ504641 | MGnify/ENA primary metagenome ERZ504641 (study PRJEB26092, sample SAMD00036327) | human gut metagenome | host: Homo sapiens | study: EMG produced TPA metagenomics assembly of...
GTATCAGAGTATAATTTTAAACAGTCTGTTGAAGACGGATCTACAGTGCCTTTATTCTATTCTAGACGAGTTCCGGAAGTTGGACTTGAGAATGATTTCCTTGACGATGACGTTGTGGACATTATTGCGACTCCATATCTGTCGTTTTAAATATAAATATTTTCTTTTCATTTGTTATGAAAAAAAGGTAAGTTTTTATATAAGAACATTCTATCAATATTTTTAAATTCATAAATTTGATCTTCATCTATTTTAATTGCGTTTTCATCGATATCCACCGTTTCATATCCTGATCTACCCCAGACAAATTCATGAACATTTTTTTGCAAAATTTTTGACCAATCATTTCGATACCAAATAATCCAAGCCACACAAGCCACACAAGTTCCAATTCCCTATTCCAAACATCAAATAACTTTCCGACAGATAACAATTAATCGACAGTAAAAAGTTCTACAGGTGTAAAAATATAGATAATCATTCTACTTTTCTGTCTTGTTTTAAATAATTGATTAGGAATTATAAACCCAAGCGAAAGCATTCTTTCTAATTCTTCCCTATCCTCATCTGACACAATTGATTTAATATGCATTCTTCTTAATGCCCCCTTTTGCCAGAGGTCCTCTTTATAAAATCGAACCTCTGGCCATTGTCTCTTTTATTCTTTTACAATTTACAGCGCTTGAATCAACAAACCAAAAACAGTACCTGCTCCAGCTGAAAATAAAGCAATAATTGACGGAATTGCATTTACAACTAATGCACCCGCAAGAACTAATATTACGGCTCCTGCCAGTATATTACTATGCTCTTTTGTGAATTCTACAACATTAAATTCAAGACCACTATTAGAATTTAATGTCATTGTAAAAATCAAAGCAACCGATATTGTCCACTCTTTTTCCTCTTCTGGCAGCAAATCTGATGTACTAAATACAATGGAAAACTCTACACTATTGGCAAAAACATTATTTATTTCAAAAGCAATATTACCAGATTTAACCGATAAAGCAACTTTTTTCTATCGTATTTCCCAAAGTTATCTGCTCCCTCTATACCTGTATCTGATAAATTTGATGAAATCTCCATAATTTGATTTTTGCAAGTTTGTGTCAATTCTCCATCATTTCCTATATCCACTTTTATATTATAAATTTTACCAGTTGAACTTTCAAGCGATGTGGATATTTTAGTAGAAATATCAATTGCTCCTTGAGGACTCATCATTGTTCCCAGTGAAATTTCCTTATCATACTCCACACCCACATCCATAATTTTATTCAGATAACCAAGCGGCTCCATTACATTATAGACATATTGATTTCGTGCTATTTTTACCTTTGCCCGAAGATTTTCTTGCGCTATTTCCTCATCTGTTTTTGTCGATACGGCATCGAACTTTTTAAATCCAGTATCTCTCCCTGAATATGCATCTTTATCCAGTGGGAACGAAGGTGATGAAGAAAATGAGTTCAACTCACAAAATTGATCAAATGCCCAGTTCTTCGGCATCGAATATCCCAAATTACAGCTAAATCCAGTTGACATATCTGCCACAAATGATTTACTTGCCAATCCTGCTTCATAAACTTTAGTACATACATATCTTGGTGCATAAATGCCGACTTTATAATTTTTATCATTTGTCGAACTGAAAAAGATCATGTGAATCTGTTCAAAATAAGGTATAATAAATGTATCAATCTGATATGAATAACAATCAAAATCCACTGCAAAGTATATAGTCGTTCCACTTGGTATACCGATTCTCTCGGCTGCTAAAATTGCTGTCTGTGCATCAACACTTCCCTGGGACGGATCCTTAAAATAGTTTAATTCATATCCTCCATCCTGATATATCGGGAATACCGATAATCCTGCATTTTCAATGTTTTTCACTTCTGTTGATGTCAAATATTTCGGTGTATGTTCTTTTCCAACAGAACCTGTCAGATAACGTCCTACATGAGTATACCCTGCAATTTTTTATATCTAATGCCTGTTGTTTATTTAATACTGTTGCACAGTCACACGCTTTTGCTGCCCTGTTTGTATCGCCTTTACTCGTAAGCAATGATTTCATAGTAGAAACATTTACTTTTCCTTTTGTTACAAGTCCAATTCCTGTCAGACCATAAAACTCCTGAAATTCTGACACCTTTGACTCTGTAGTCGAATCAAACACGCCATCGAATCTTCCCGGATTATATCCGTTAAAATATAGTCCGTATTGAGCAATCTTATTAAATGGAACATATTTCGTCGAGTTCTGTCCGTTCTGTAATGTACCCGGAAACGCATTTGTTGTTGCATCGCCAAAATTAACTGAATTCAAATCTGTAATTAATTCAGTTGTAACTCCTTCAGCCGCCTGCAATGCACCAACTAAAGACAAAATTGTCTGTCTTGAGGCAATTCCATCACAAGGTCCAACACCAATAACATCTGACCAGTCACTATTTAATTGCTGTTGAATAAGAACAATATTGGAATCCCCACCAGAAACCTTTGTAAACCAGTTTAGGGATAACAATCCAGACCAAACTTTCCAATCAATTTTGCCCGTAACTTCCAGTCCTGCATTTTCCTGCATCTTTTTAACTGCATTTACTCCTGATGTATAATAAATTCCAGTAATTCCTCCAGCAGCATATCCTTTGCAAAACAGAGCACACTGAATCAAGCATACATTAACCTGCGGAGTATCATTCGGATCCATTTTTGTAATAATGGCTAACTTCTTCATGGTATTAATAGTAAGTGGTCCAACCGTTCCTGTAATCGTTGAGATTCCATTCTGAATCTGAAATGCACGAATGATTCCCTGCATCACGGCTGTTCCGGTCTTTCCATCTTCATCCAGTTTTACCCAATCCTTATGTCCACCAAACATCGCATTTAAATATTTTTGTGCTGCTTTTACATTCTGATCACTCATATTCACTACCTCCTAATTCAAGTCAATTATAAAGATTTCTAACTCTTTATATGTCTATCACTAAAAGTTACAATAACAATTTATCAATCAACTGTGCCTATTTTGTGACTATTTTCCAAAGGATTCATTAACTCCCTTATAAAATCCTTAACAAATTATGAAAGAAACCATCAATTTATCACCCCATATCCTATGATTGAGGCATAATCCACCGCATAGTTCCTCTGTCGTACCTGATCACTGGAATTTCCTTCAATCGTGTAAACTCGTCCACCTTCATATTTTTCTACAATTCCTACGTGGTCTGATGTTCCGTCGTGATCCCAGTCGAAAAAGATGATCATTCCGGCTGTCGGGGTTGTTCCACCACTCTGCCACTTATTCTTTCCCTGAAACCAGGACACTCCATCACTGCACAATGAGAATTTAGGAACATTCCCACTTGCAATCAGACCGCTCTGATCCGCACACCAGCTTACAAAACAGGCACACCATTCTACCCGGCTGTCAAATCCATACCAGCTCCAAAACTTCTGACCGCCGCTGTTTCCAATCTGCCCCATTGCAACCGATACGATCTGCTGATTTCCAAACAAACCAGCAAACAGGCTGCCACCGGAATAATACCGCATCACATGCGGAACGTATTGAGGATCTCCGTAACTGCTCCATCCATGTGAAGCTGCCTGCTCCTGTGAAAATTGTAAAGCATTGGCTTCTGTATATCCGCCTCTTTGCAACGCCCATCCTATGTATCCGTTTCCGTAGTTATATCCCTGCCATGCAAGTTTTAACTTGTCCATATCCTGTGGACTACTACATCCTGACTGACTGATACAGTCTGCAAAAGTCTGTACTCCAACCTCTATCGAATAATCCGGATCAGTAATAGAACCAGGAGTGTGTGAGAATCTTGTATTATACGGACTTTCCGAACACTGCATCGGATCCGTTCCTCTGCCTCCAGATTCCTGCATCATGATGGCCTGTATCGCAGACACATATTCCGGAATGCCGTATTGGAATGCATACTGCTGTATCACAGAAGTATACGCAAGCACTTCTTCACTTAGGGATTCGGAGCTTTCCGAACTACTGCTGAAGGCTGCTCCTGCAATAATTCCCACAATCAGAATAAATACCAGAAGAAATGCACCGCCTCCGGCAGCAATCCATTTTCCCATTTTTTCAAGAGCTACTACTCCTTTTTGAATCGCTGCAGTAATTCCCTGTACGGATAACTTTGAACCTTTTCCAGTTACCTGAAGGACTGCTTTTCCACTTTCAGCCGATGCCTGTGCTGATTTTCTTGCCATCTGGACTGCTCTTGCTTTCTGCATCGCCTGAAGGCTTTTTTCCACCTGCTGTTTCTGCATGGATGCCTGTGTCTTTATTTTCTCCTGAGACAGACCGGATACTTTTACCACTCTCGGTGCTGCTTTCACCTGCCGTTTACCATTCTCCTTGGCAAGTGCTGCCTGCTCCGGTTTCAGCTTGATTAATTTCTTTCCGTTTTCTGCCCCCTGCTCCATTGCTTCTTCGGCAGCTTTCGCTTCTTCCTGTCTGCTTTTTCTTTCCTTTATCTTCCTGTAGGTCACTCCGGCAAGTTTTTTTCCACCTCGATATGTGGTTTTCCCTATACTTTTTCCTGCCACACTCGCCGCTCTGTACTGTACGGATTCTATTTTTTCAGTTCCATACTGTGTTGGGGATTCTGACTGCCCACTGCTTTTTTCATGTAGTTCCCTTGGCTTTTCTTTTGCTTCCAGAACCGCTGAGCGAACCAGTTCTTTCGGAAGTCGGGCAGCCGGATTTCGAATCTTCGGATTCTTATCCCTTACCCGTTCCTTGATATCTTTCATCCGGTCACCCTCTTTCCGTATCTCTTATCTCATCGGGCAACATCCCGATGTTTCCTTTTTTTCCTGCTGTTTCTGCAACTGCTCCACCTGTCTGATTGCCTCATTTACCAGTGGATGTTCGTTGTAATATGGCACAAGTTCCAAGTCTCCCCTGTCTTTTGATGACAACGGTAATGGATATTCCATGTCTGAATAAATTGATTCTGGATCATGAATAGAAAACTCAATAGCCGGACACATATTGGCAGATGTTCTACAATATTTCTGGTACTTTTTATATGCCTCTTCCAGCGTTCTGCATTTTGTATATTCTCCTAAATCATGGAACTCACCGCACTCTGCAGCATAAAAAGTTATCGTTACTTCTTCTTTTTTTCTTCATTATGATTCTCCCGGTTTTGTTGTCATTAGTTTATAAAGGTCTGTATTCTTTGGGAACGTATTCTCAAATGGTACGATATTCCCAGAGCAACGGATTAGGCCACTGCCAACCGATACATTTGTAATATAGGACAGTTGGTTTTCGGAAATATTCAAAAGAGCTGCCAATTCTTCCCTGTCTGTACTTGCCTGATTCAAAAGAATCAAAAACTCACTGTTTGCCAACATCAGTCTTGCAGTGTCCGATTTCAGAAGTTCCTCAACATTTTGGGTTAAACCTGTCACGAATCCATTGTATTTTCTGATTCTCTTGTACAGTCGGTAGAAGAAATTTGCACTGTATTCATAGCGGAATAACAGATAGAACTCATCGGCAAATATCCATGTCGTTTTTCCTTCTTTCCAGTTCTGAATTACCCTGTTGAAAATACTGTCTAAGGTAACCAGCATTCCCAGTGGCATAAGCTGTTCCCCCAGTTCCCGGATATCATAATCCATGATCCTGTTCTTCTTATTCACATTGGTCGGCTGTGCAAAGGTGTTCAGGCTTCCATTGATAAAAAGTTCGGATGACAGTGCAAGTCCCCTTGCCTCTTCTTCCGGCTGTAACATCAACTGTCGGTACATATCTTTCAATGTCGGAACTTCTCCGGTATAACCACTTCGGATATAATCCCGGTACACATCTGCAGCACAGCGGTCCAGGATTGACTTTTCTTTTGCTGACAGGTTTCCTGCTCCAACCAACTGTTCAAATACAGACAGAATAAACTCCGATTTTTCAATCAGTGGATTCTTTTCATTGCCGTAGGCTGCGTCCATATCCATTGCATTCAGGTGATTGTCTGATGTCGCAGATACTTTTACAACCTGTCCACCCAGAGCCTCTACTAATTTTGTGAATTCGGACTCCGGATCAAGAATCAGGATATCGTCATCGGTACTCAATGCCAGATGCACAATCTCTTCTTTTGCCGAAAAGCTCTTTCCTGATCCACTGACGCCCAACCGGAAACTGTTTCCATTCATCAGTTTCTTCCGGTCGGCTACCAGAAGGTTCTTGCTGACTGCATTCTGCCCATAATAGATACCGCCCGGCTGCAGGATTTCCTGTGTATGGAACGGGATTAAAACAGCCGTTGATTCCGTTGTCAATGTACGCAGGGCATTGATCTTTCGCAGTCCGTAAGGAAGCACTGTATTGAGTCCGTCCACTTGCTGCCACTTTAATGTTGCCATCTGGCACAGATGCTTTCTTGCTATCGACAATAATAATTCCGTATCGGAATCCAACTGTTTTTTACTGTCTGCCAGATGTACCATTGTCAAAATTCCGAACATCATACGCTGGTCTCTGGTTGTCAGATCATCGAGCATTTCCTTGGTTTCTTTTCTCTGAAGTTCCATATCGTATGGTACGATTGCCGAGAAGTTATTATTAGCGTTCTGCCTTCTCTGCCAGTTGGTCACGTTGGTTTCCACACCAAGCAGTCGGTTCTGGATTTCCCTTACCGCTTCATCCGTAGGGACTGGCAGGATATCAATCGACAATATCAGATTCCGGCTGAAGTCACACAGTTCTGAAATCATGTCATCTTTAACATAACTTGCATAATCCTGCATATACAGGACTCTTCCGTACCTGTCACCGATTTTAAAATGGTCACGTTCAAATTCCATAGAATCCGGACACATCCAGTCCTTGAAACTTGTTCCCTTCTTGGCAAATTGTTTCAGATCAAACGGAAATGCCTGTGGGACATCTCCCTTGAAGAAGTCCCTGAAAATCTGGAGCCGGCTCTCTGCGTCCAGTCCTTCTGCTGTGGACGATAACTTTGCCAGATGTGTTACGATGTCTGTTCCGATACGTGCAAAATAGGTTCTTGCATCGTCAATCGATCTTTTATGTACACTGACAGTCAGATACCGTTCCTGATAGATGCTGTTGTTTGTTCCTGTAATCTTAGACAGGAGCATTTCGTTGTATTCTTCCCGATAGTGGTCCAGTCCATCTTCCTTCATTGGAAGCAGGATTGATTTTTCAAATTCTTCTTTATTGATTCTCCGGTTATTGATGGTAATTTTGGCAGAAATGCCGGAATCCAGTGAATTTAAGAGTTCGGAATAATCCAGAAACATTTCTGTCTTATTGTCCTTACTCGCAATATAATAGTTGATATCTGTAAAACGATATGTTTTTGAGAATTTCGTTCCCTGTTGAAAAATTCCATCCGGCCAGATTCGCTGGATGGGAATTGCCTGTTGGACTGATTTCGGAACTTTGAAGCGTTCCTTATCCATCCGAAGTGCCTGACTTAAGGTTTTAATCAAAGGCATCACTCCTTCCCTTGCGTTTCTTTCTCTGTTTTGCTTCTGCTCTTTGCTCCCGCTCTTTTATGATTTCCGCTCCATCCTTTTGATTCTTTTCTCCCAGCGAGATGGTCTCCTGCATGCAGGAGTAGTGGATATCTTCCGACTGAAACACCAGTTTCTTCGGATACAGCAATTCGGATTTGATCACTGCCCATAAAAACTGTTCGGCTGTCATACCATGATATTTGAAAAAGCCACAGGCAGCAAATGGAGTAGCACCAAGCACACACAGCCATCCGGTTATTTCCTGTCCGGTAATTTCACGCATTCCAAAGTAAATTCCGATTGCTGTAAGAATCGCAAGAACAGAACACACACATTGTCTCAGGTCCAGTCCCATAAACATGGATTCCTGATAGTCCCGGATTTCTTTATTCATCTTGACTTCCATAACTTATCGCTCCTTTCCTCTGCTTTGTTTCTTCGTTTTCTGTGGTTTTTCTTTCGGTACTTCTATCCCGGCAAATCTACAGTGTTCTGCAACGCCTTCCGGATCAAATTCCGCAAGTCTTGCTAGATCAAACGCTACCTTCTGATAGGTTGCATATCCTGATCTTCCTGTTTCATTCAACACTTTTCCTAGTTTATGTTCCTTGATAAAATGAAGCATATCCTTGGTAAAATCTCCTGTTATAAAAGCCTCATTTGGCTCTAAGAACTGATAGGGCAGATTAATGGTTACATCTCCAAAATCTTCCCATTCTCTCCCTTCCTTATGGCAGAGTCCTACATATAAATTTCCATTGTTCCGATAAGAGCTCACTCGTATTGCTACTGTCTCACGTCCAAATTCCCAGTTATATCTTAATGTTTTCTTTATATCCATATTTTTAACCTCCAAGTCCCATCATTTCTCTGACAATACGGTCAGATGCCTTAATTGCTCCAACCAGCACCAGTAAATTAAATACCAGTTCTCCGACATAGTTCCACACGATTGTAACTGCACTCAACTCCGTATCTCCGACAGCCGGAGGGCTTGCTGCATAAGCAGAAAAGATAATACATGCCAGTGCAATAATTGCCCCTTCCAGACATACGCCTACATAAGAACGGATAAAGTTCTTTCCAATGGACTGCGTGGGTTCTCCTGCAAATGAGGAAATCGGAATCGGGGCGATTGCCGTATACATATAGATTTTGAACATTCTGCCATACACTGTCAGGATCATTACAAATGACAATACAGTGATCAGCAGACTGCCAAGCAGTGTAACAATCCACAACGGAATGGATTCCAGCATTCCCACGCTCTCAATCTTATCTACAATCTCCGTTGGCAGTTCCGTCACGCTTCCTGCCATACTGGAGCCACTCATTACGGTTGTCACGATTCCCTGCACAATGGAAAACAGTGCCTGCATAAGTTCCATCCCGTATGTAATTGCTCCCTGAGCAAGTGCAAACCGGATAAATGCTTTTAGCACATGTTCCGGCTTTTTCAGATCTGTAAAACTGCCACACGTTTTAATGATTCCGGCTGCGAAAAATAATACCAGTAATCCATAAGCAATGGCTGTCAGTGCATCATTAATATTTACCATAATCCGCCAGATGCCGCCGCCCTTAAAAGTTGCCGGATTTTCGGTCAGCAGAGTCCACAGTTCTGCCATCTTTTCACTCCATGTGGATAGTGCTGAGTTTAGATTCTGTACAATCCAGTTATCACTCAAAAACTCTCACCTCCTTAAACATATTTTTGAATACAGGAGTACCTTCCGGCACTCCTGCTGTTTCCTGATATATTTTTTCAAAGAGGCTTACGCCATAATCAAATCGAGGATTTCTTTGGCGAACGTAATAATTACCCCTCCGGCCAGTGTCAGAAATCCATTTGCCCTCTGGCTTGGATCATGGCTTTTTAAAGACAGACCAACCTGCACAACACCAAATCCAAGCAAAATCAAACCGATCGCACGAATCAGAGAAAAAATAAAGGTAGACAGGTTATTGATAACGGACAACGGATCTCCGGCTGCGAATGCGGTCGTTGCTCCAACCGTTACGGTCAGTACCAGTGCCATATAAAGGCTCATCCACTTTTTCTGTTTTCTCCCCATCGGCATCGGGGTTATCATTTTTTCAGTTGTATTCTTTTTTGTTCTATTTTTTCTCCTGTGAGAAGTTTCTTCAATACACATCACTCCAATCCATCAAAAAACTGCTATTCACCAAGGATGTCCTCGGTAGACAGCAGTTCGTAATCGTCTAATCTGTTAATGTCAATCTTTAGGTCGTCGTGAGCCAGTGGTGTTTTCGCATAATCATAAGGCGATGCACCACCGTCCTCTGTGTATCTGAAATTCACATGCTTTTTTAAATCATATTTATCGTCCATGATCGGACGCTCCCCACGAATAAACAAAATCGCTTTGCGGTTATCTAAAAGCCGTATTTCATCCGGTGTTAAAAGTTCCCTTCCTGTCTGCTGATAATTCACCGAATAGCTGCCGCTACGCCCTTTTGTCTGTCCGTAGGTATTGGTATCCAATGTCTCTTTTCCCAATAATTCCGAGACATACTTATGTCCTTCTTTTTCATTTCCACCCAGATATAAAAATTCATCGCAGTTGCCGATCAGACTCTCATACGAGTCTTTAAATAAGGCTTTCATCTGTGCAATGTTCTGGATGATGATACTGCAGGAAATCCCTCTGGAACGCATGGTTGCCAGAATCTTGTCAAAATCATCCGGCAAGGCTACGTTTGGCCATTCATCCATAATGCAGTGTACCGGAATCGGAAGCCTTCCTCCGTACTTCCGATCTGCCACATAATACAGTGTCTGAAACAGATTACTGTAAATCATGCCGACCAGATAATTCATGCTGGTGTCTGCATCCGGAATACAGCAAAACAGTGCTACTTTTTTCTCCCCAATACTGTATAAGTCCAGTTCGTCCGTACAGGTCAGGTTGGCGATTTGTTTCAGATTGAACGCTGCCAGACGGACACCAACCGATATCAAAATAGACTTTGCGGTCTTTCCGGCCGCCTGCTTATAAATGGCATACTGCTTGACCGCAATACTCTCTGGGTCCCGCATTTCCAGTCTTTCAAACAAAATGTCCAATGGTGACTGGTAATCCTCATCATCTTCTTTGACCTGTGCGCTTCCAAGCATTTCCATAATCATCGGGAAGTTCTGTTCTTCCGGTGGAGCTTCATGCAGTAAATACAGCATAAGTGCCTGTAAAAGTGCAGTCTCTGACTTTTCCCAGAACGGGTCCGAGCTTTGTGCACCTTTCGGTGTCGTGTTGCGGATCAGGTTGTTAATTAGTTTCAGCACATCCTTGTCATCCCGGACATACGCAAACGGATTATAACACCAGGAAGTCTCCGGATTGATCAAATCAAAAACCCGGACTTCATATCCATTCCGTTCCAGAACACCTCCTGTTTTGCGCAGAAGTTCCGCTTTCGGATCTGTGATCACCATCGAGCAGTTGCACTGCATGATGTTCGGAATCGCATAGGTCCGGCTCTTTCCTGCCCCGGAACCTCCGACTACCAGCACATTTAAATTTCGTTTATGCTTATATCCATCCAGTCCCATGCGGAAATGCTGTGTCAGAAGCAGATTATTCGTGTACTGCTTTTCGCAGTAACGTCTGCAGATTTCGGACACGTTGCCCCATTTTGCGGAACCATGTTCCACGCCTCTTCTATAATTTCTTTTTTGGGATTCATAAATACCAATGCCTAAGAAATAGGCTGCTGTGAATATCAGAATACATTTGAACGTATACGGTGTATACGTGATAAAAAACGGCTGTTCGAGTTTTTCGCTCAGCGTTTCTAAGATTTGAATAAAATTCTTATCCGGTGTAATGGCACAAGCGGTAATCGCTGCCGCCCACCAGACAAATGGCAGAAAGACAAGATACAGAACCCAGTCCTGCTTTTTTGTACTTATCTCTGCAAGTCAGATTCTCTTTTCTTGCGTGGCTTTTCTTCTGGATGTCCCTGTCCTTCTTTCTTATGAAAGGAATCCACTCCCGGTATCAGTGAGAGACTTCTGCCGTTGTCCCACTTAACACCAAGCTGGCCTGCATCATCCACATACTGCACAGTTCCTTCCAGTCCCTGCGGCATACCCGCTTCTCCATCCATCGAATTCAGACAGATTCTTGTTCCTGCCGGATACTGTTCTCTAAGTCTTGCCACTTTTTCTCTTGAATAAATGACCAATCAACCACTCCTTTCTCTACCAGAACATGTGTCTGCTAGTATTCGGTTTTGCAACCTGAATAATAACTTTATCTATTCCATCACTGTATCTTCCGGCTGCAAGATATTTACTTCTGAGTCTGTTCAGTGCCTTACGGATCTGCCTTTGTTCCCCGGCTGTAATCTGCAGTCGTTTCTGAGCGAGGTCGTATTCACTTACTTTTTTCAGAAGAGCTTTCGTTTCTTCCAAACATTCATCCTGCTCACTCTGCGCCTGTAGCTCATCATTCAGTGCCACCACGAACATATTTTTCATAATGTTATCCATCTTCAAATAGTATTTTGTCATCTGGCTGACCTCCTTTTTTGTTACACCAACCATATCACAAGACCTCCGTAATAGCTACTCCAACCGTCCAACTTTTTCACTTTTATCGTTCCGGCTGGTTCTTTGCTTTTTTCTCTTTTCCAGATGCTTTTTCATCCTTGGTTTCCGGTGTTTTTACATGGTCTCCGATTGCGAACTCATCGGTTACATACTCCTGTTCCTTTGCACCAAAATTCCGTTCGATATGGTTTCGGATACTATAGGAAGCCTGACGGACATCATTTAAAAAGTCTCTCAGTTCCTGTGGATCTTTCTTTCCACATTCATTTCTCTGTGCAATATACTCCAGATTGAATCCGGTAACATCCACACCATAACGTTTCGCAATCACATAGGCTGCACAATAAGCCTGTGCACTGACTTTCTGTCGGCTGTAGGTTCCGGTATGCTGGTCCAGTGCTGCACACGCCAGTTCTCTGTTCAGTGCATGGAATGTCGTTACTTCACTCATTCCGTTGCGGATATAAATGGTACGGTATCTCGGATTGTACTGGGCCTGCACTTTGTCTGGCAGATCATCCTCAATCTGCACACGTACCGACTGGTCTTTTAAGACAGTTCCTATCAGTTCTGTCAGACTTCGCTGAGGGCGTTCTTCCAATGGCTTTCCAGACATCTGACTGATGTCAAATCCTTTTCCAATCGTATACCCTCTCCGCATTTCTCCGTCTTTTTCGTATTCAGTGGAAATCATATAAGTAATGCCATGTTCCCCGACTTTGACCGAACGGTGTTCTTCTCTCCAGCGTTCATAAGACCTTACCACCTTAAAATCTGGATGCTGTCCGTAAATCAAAAGCAGATTCGGTGTTCTCTGGGTATTACACTCTGCCATAAAGTCCAGAAAGCCTTTCAGTTTTTTCTCCATCCTGAAAAACTCCCTGTGCCTGTGAATCTACTTCAGCCCATACCTCTTCTCTTTCCTGCTGTTTTTTCGGCTGCATATTCTTCTTTCGTCAATTTCTGTTCAGGAACCTGCTGTTCTTCCGTTCCCCCTGAAATCATATCTGTTAAATCCATATACATTACCTGCCTTTCGTTTTCATATTCTTACGTTTCTTCCGGCTCTCTCTGGCAATTTTTCCGTCTGTCCGGCCTCTTACGTTTCTCTTCCTGTTCCTTGCGGATATCTCCGAGTTCTTTCCGCACAGATGGTTTTTCATTCTTTTCTTTCCAGCTAATTTCCCGATCGGAAGAAGTATTTCTGTTGCGCGAGAAAGGTTCGGATGGATTCTTTTCTTCCCCCTCCTGCGCCTGTGTAAAATTTCCTTCCGGGAAAGCCTCATCCCCGATCTGGAACATTTCTTCCGCATCGTCCAGTTCAAATTCTATCTTGCCTTCCGGCAGGACAACGGTCTCTGTCCGTACATTCTCCCCGGTTTCTTTTTCCATCTGGTTTTCTGCCTTTTCCGGTGCAGTCTCTTTTTCCACTGCTTCCGTAACCATAGAGCCTGATTCTGCTTTTACAAAATCCAGATTCATCCGGTCTAATACCCGATTCATCTTCGCTGCATCATCTGCAAATACCATGACCTCTGTCTGGTCCGGATTCACCTTATCTTTGATGACTACATATAAGATACCTCTCGCCTTGGCTTCTTTTGCAAATTCTTTTAAACGGTCACCCGGAACGGTAAAAAATTTCATCGGGCGCTGTTCCTTTAACATTCTGGTAAGTCTTGTTTTCCCTCTTGTCTTTTTCTGGTCCTTCAAGGCGGCAGCAATAAAGACTGCCACATGCTTTGCTACATTCCCGGTGATCTTCAGCGAATACTCCATCCCTTCCAGACTGTACCGTACCACCTGATCTGCCGGTTCTGCTCCGTAATTCATACTTATCTCACCTCCTGACTTTTCTGCATTCTTTCTTTATCTTCCACACGTTTTTCATTCTGGCTCTGTTCTTCCGCTTCCTGAAGTCTCGCTTCGATTTCCAAGGAATGTTTCTCAATCTGAACGGTCATACGAACTTCCTTACGGAGTCGCTTCAATTCCTCATTGATTTCGGACAATCGTTCTTCCCCAGTCTCCCTGCCCCCATTCCGATACAATCTTCTGCGTTCTTTCATAAGTTCCGCAATCTGCTTTTGCAATGGCTCTCGGTACGCGGCAAGCTGCTCTCTGGTTATGATGTCATGTTTCAGTAGAAATTCAATCTGTTCAATCCTGCGGTCCAGTTTCCGGATATCCTCTCTGACAGCGTATGGACTCCTTTTCGGTCTTTTTGGCAGTACCCCCATTTGATATAAATAGGAATAATACAGTGCCTGAATCCCGGTCAGTTTCTTTTGGGATGAATCTGTACTGCCTTTTGATAGACTCGTTTCACCTTTGGCTGTAGTATCTGCCCACGTATTTCCTCTTCGGAATAGTTTTTTCCGAGAGAACGCAGACGGATATACCGCTCCATTCCCGGAGCTTTTAAAGAAATGTATTCCTGCTTCAGTTTCCATGTATAACCCCGCTTTTCCATCTCTTTTAGGAATTGTAACCAGGAGTAGCTTTCCTGTACCGATTCCCTGATATCCAAACGGATCGCCATTCTCCATGTCGGTTTTCCTTCCTGTTCTGCTTTCCACTGTACATAAGGGATTGATTTTTTCTGATTGGATTCAATGATAGACAGACCATATTTTCTGCACAGGTCATCGGAAATCTTACGGATCTCCGTATAATAACTCTTAGCATTACTATGGTACTTATGTCCGTCCACCATGCTTACAGAATTCCAGACAATATGATTATGATAGTGTCTGGTATTAAGATGTGTTGTTATGACTACTTCAAACTGTCCTTTTAAGAGCCGGTCTGCCAGTTCCTGCCCGATGAGATGTGCCAGTTCCGGTGTCACCTCACCTTCTGCAAAACTCTGTACCAGATGGTATCCTTCCACACCGCCCATCTTATGGAATCTCTTTTTCGTTGTCAGCATATCTTCATACGCATTTTCATTGGTGCATCCGATGGTATCTTCGAAGACCGCTTGTTCCGTCTTTGTCCGGTTCATGGCATAATCAATGGCAGCCTCCAGAGAGTCTGCTTTCTGTGTGGATTTTTTCTTTGTCTTTCACATATTCGATGGAACGGTCCAGGCGGTGGACGGGGATAACACTTGTATAAGCCATCTGTCATTACCACTCTTCCTTTACCAGATGCCATGTCTCTTTGGTAAGCCGGAGCATTTCCTGTACACTCTGCTCACTTGCCATTCCCGAAGCATTCGCAACATGGGCAAGCTGGTTCGCATTATTGCACAGACCCGCTATCTTCCTAAGCAGTTCCGGGTGATGTTCACAAGGTTTTGCGTGTACCTGTGCTCCTAAGATCAGCGAACGCATAAACTCTTCCCGACTCAGTCCGCTTTTTTCCACCTGTTCCTCCAATTCCCTGAGTTCCCTTGCATTTAACCGCACCGGGATCACATGGTTTCGTTTTCGCATTGCATCACCGTCCCTTCTCTTTTCTCTTTCATCATATCGCCAAGCTCCTCATCGGATTTTTTCGCTGCAACCATGCAACAGGTCACTATCACTCCTATAAATCCTCCGCTCATCAATGCGATTACAATCATTACTCCATTTCTTAACATGACTTGATCCTTCCTTTCCATTTCCGTCTGTGTCCGGGGGATTGGGGTTCTCCCCAAAGTGCGTTTGGATATCCAAACGCTATGCTTGCAAAACGAGTACCGCCAGTTTCTGTAGCACCGGATTGACTCGATTCTGATTTATTTTGATTCTTTTATCTGTACCAGTCCATCAAGTGTCGTACAAATGATATGGAGTCTGTCTGCCATACTGATTTCGGTATTCATTGTTCCTGTCACTTCTTTCCCACATACGACTACCATCCGGCATCTCCGTAAAAGGATATGGGACATTCTTCCATATCCCTGCATATCTTCTGCATCAGACTCTTCCAAGAATGGTGAGAATACAAATCTCGGACAGATTGGTACATACCCAAGTTCATAGATTTTTCTGCAATATTTCTGCACTTTTACCCGGCTTTCTTCTGCTGAACAGCACACATAAGCCAGCGCCTGTTCCATACGCTCCATCTCCTTCCTGCATCCAGTTGGATGCCACTCATTTTCTCTATAAAAAACAAGATGTCCAATTGGACATCCCGGCTACTTTTCATCCTCTTTCTGCTCTGCTTCTAATGCAATTTTCACTCTGTCACTTCCCAGTTTGTAGTAGGCATCTGTTACCTCAATTCCCACTGCACGATAACCTGTCATAACCGCTGCAAGGACAGTTGTTCCTGCTCCGACAAACGGGTCCAGGATCAGCCCTCTCGGTTCACAAATCTGGATAACATCTTTCATAAGCTGCAACGGTTTCTCTGTCACATGAATCCGGTTCTGCGGATTGCCATATCGGAAGACGCCCGGCAGACAAGATACCGGACGGTTGATCGGCATCGGTCCGTTACTGCCCCACACAATATATTCAGCCTGCTGGCGGAAACGGCCTTTCTGTGGACGGGAGTTTCCCTTATCCCACACCGCTGTTCCTCGCCAGATCCATCCTGCCCACTGCAATGCATCGGTAATCGATGGATACTGACGCCAGTCAATGAACAGACAGATCGGAGCACCTTTCTTGCAGGCTTTCCGCACATCATAGAGCCATTCAGCCATCCAGTGCGTCCAAGATCTCCGGTCTTTGTTATCCCCATCGAAATCCGGAAGTGCATTGGCAGCACTCATACTGCTGTATTTCTGATTTGTAGTACGATTTCTTTCATTCTGTTTTGTTCCACCGGATGCATACGGCGGATCGGTAATAACTGCATCAAAGATTCCCGGCTGGAATGCTTTGACCAGTTTTAATGTATCTCCATGTAATATTTTCCAGTTTTCCCCTTCAGTATATTCCTCCGGGTATGTTCCCTCTTTCATAAGTTCTTCCAAACTCAGGCCATTTGTCATAGGCATCATCCTTTCTTTTCTCAGCGTTCCGGCTGATTTTTCTTCTTTGTCTTTTTATTTTCTTTGGGCGGCGGACTCAACTCAGTTTCTACATATTCGCTGATAATCAAAAGTGCTTTGTAATAGTCCCCACTTTCCAATACCCTTTTACGCATTTCTTTTGCTTCTGCTGTCTGTTTATTCTTTTTCAAAAGAGTTGAGGCATCGCCCATAATGGAAAAAATATTCCCATCATGTCCAAGGAGCTGTAACTTGGGACGTTGTTTCTCAGGCTTTGTCGGAATCTGCTCTGTTTTCTTTTCATACATTTTCGGCTGTTCCATATTAGGATGCCAAAAATGCACATTCATCGTTCCACCATCTACCTTGATATCCCTCTGTTCAAATCCTTCACCCCACCCGTCACTGTACTGCCCTGTAATGTATTCGGTGAATTCCTGTAGTTCTTCCTGACTTAAAAATTCATTTAATTCCAGTTTGGTACAGCCGTACAGGATTCCGTCTTTGTTTTCTATCGTAACAACTGCACTTTGTATCTTTTCCTGAATGGACTCACTTCCGTCAAAATACTGCATGAGATCATCTTCCCCATAGCGTTCCAGTTCTTCTCGGATGACTTCTTCATAATCGGCAAGTTCTGTTCCATCTAATGGCATTCCATATTCATCACTCTCCGACCACTCTTCTTCCCATTCGGATTCTTCTGAATAAAGATTTCCAGTCAGCTCCGTCAACAGATGTACGTGCATCGTTCCTTTTTCTTCCATTCTCTATCACCTTCTTTCTAATGGTCTGTCCCTGCATTTATTTGTCTGCTTTTTTTACTTTCGCAAGGTCTGCATAATCTGCCCCTTCTTTTTCCGGCAGATTGCAAATAATCTGATACGTTCCCTCGTAATGTTTTTTCATCTGTTCTTTCGCCCATCTCCCGGCAAAGTCATTATCGGTGCAGATTTCAATTTCTTTGATTTCCGGATGGTTCTTCAGAAACTCTTCCAGTGCATCCGGCAGCTTTTTAAAACGTTCACTCTGTATCTGTGTGTTTTCTTTCGGAGCAGCGATTCCTCCAAGGGAAAGACGATATTTATCCCTCTTTCCTTCTTCCAGTGTCATGTGGGCCAGTGCATCAATACACGCTTCATATACGACAACTCGTTTTGTTTCTCTTTCAGGTGGAATACAAAAGCTGTACTTTTTTTCACTCCCGGTCTGCTCCATCTTGAATCCTTTCCCGTTTTTTTCATAGATTCCTCGCAGGAATGCATATCTTGCTTTTCCGGATTCATCTTTTCCAACAAAAACAGCGTTATGGTACGGGACACTTTCATAAAGGATTTCATGCGAAATGCAATACGTGATCACTTCATCGCTGATTCCTCTGTGGTTTAAATAAGCCCTGATTCGTCTGCAATTACAATATCTCTCCGGCAGCTTAAAGGGTGGTTTTTTCCTTTTTCGCAGACTGTGTCGGAATAAAAGACGGACTCTCTTCGCACAACAGTTTTACGGCATCTGTAAATTTCATTCCATCTACTTCAATCAGGAACCGCAGTGCGGACACGCCACCGATATCTCTGGATTTCCAATGCCATTTGCTGGACAGTTCATTGATTTTAAAACTGTCATGGTCCGTCAACTGCCATTCATTTCTGGTTCTTGTCTTTTGCAACCGCTGTGCCTGATGCGTCCGCAAATACTCATACGCAGTCATATTTTTTGCTGCCTGAATCTCTTCTTCCGTTACCCAGGGCATTACAGAATTGCATCCTGAAGATCCAGTACCTTATCCGTCCGCTCCCAAGGAAACTCCTTTCTTCCAAAATGACCAAAAACTGCCGTCTGCCGGAAAATCGGACGGTTCAGTCGAAGGGATTCCATGATCTGAACAGGTGTCACTCCAAACACCAGTGGGATTGCTGCCGCCAGACAATCATCCGCACACACTTTCCCTGTATCAAAGGTATCCACCTCAATCATAACCGGCTCTGCTACTCCGATTGCATAAGCCAGAGACACCTGACACTTGCTTGCAAACTCAGCAGCTACTATATTTTTTGCGATATACCTTGCCATATAAGCTGCCGAACGGTCTACTTTCGAACAGTCCTTTCCTGAAAATGCACCGCCGCCATGCGGAACCATACTTCCATAAGTATCCACCATCAGCTTTCTTCCGGTCAGTCCGGTATCTGCATCAAACCCTCCACACACAAATTTTCCTGACGGATTGATCAGAATCTTCGTATCCTCATCCGGCGGCAGTAATCTGAGTGCTGAGCGAAGCACTTTCTCTCTGATTTCGGCATCTAACTTCTTCAGGCTCTTTTCTGCACCATGCTGGCAGGAAACAACAACACTTTCCAGTCTCACTGGCTTTCCATCTTCATATTCTACGGTTACCTGTGCTTTTCCATCCGAAAAGATATCTTTGATATATCCGCTTCTTCTGCAAGCCGAAAGTTCACGTGTGATCCGGTGTGCCAGAACAGTCGGCATTGGCATAAGCTGCGGAGTATCATCACACGCATATCCGACCATAACACCCTGATCTCCAGCTCCCCTGCTTCTATCTCTTAATTTTGCGCCGATATTATCCCGAAATTCTTTCGACACACTCACTGCTTTCGCAATATCTGGACTCTGCTGGTGTACAAACGTATCCATTTCTATCCCATCTGTACAATATCCACACTCTTCTAAAACTTTTCGGATCACATCAAACACTGGTGGTTCATATCCGCTGGTGATTTCTCCTGCTACAAACACATTTCCTCTTGTAGCAAGGACTTCACACGCCACTCTCGAAGATGGATCGTAACGCAGACATTCATCTAAGATTGCATCTGCTATCTGATCGCATACTTTGTCTGGGTGTCCTTCTGTTACTGATTCTGCTGTATAAAAACGTCTCATCATTCTTCTCCTTATATACAGACAGGGCAGAAGCTGCTTTATGCACATCTCCTGCCCTGTCAGATTGGTTTATCCTGTAATTCTTATTTTATTTTTCTTCTGTTTCTTTTTTGGTTGTCTGTCATTTTTGACTTCTTTCTGCGGTATACAGTCACTCCTGTAGCTGTTCCAGCAGATGCCAGTGCAAGCAGAACAAACGCCCATATTTTCTGGTTATCACCTGTTTTTGGTGCATTTGTTTTTTCTGTTGTTTTCTCCGGTGTTCTGGCATCTTTCATTTCTACTTTCTGGACTTCCATTGTATCTTTCAATGTAAATGTGACATCTTCCGCAATCTCGTAACCATCCGGTGCTGTGATCTCACGCAGAGTAAGTTCTTCATTGACTGGGAGTTTTTCAACGGAATGTGGTTTTCCATCTGTAATCCACTCTTCCAGAACAGTTCCGTCTTTGCGGATAATCTGAAGCTTTGCCCCTTCCAGTTCTTTTCCGGTTGTAAGGTCTGTTTTTGAAATTTCCACTTTGGAATATTCATCTTTCATCTCAACCTTTGTCACACTGCCATCTTCTTTGACTTCAAACATCACATCGCTGGCAGACACATAGCCATCTTCATAAGGAGCCAGTTCCTCATGTAAGGTATAACTTCCTTCCGGCAGTCCGTAAATGACATGTTCTTCCTTACTGCTTACCCATTCTTCCACAACATTTCCGTCTTTATCAATGACCTGCAGTTTGGCTCCTTCCAGCTCATTTCCGGTAGTTGCATCTGTTTTTGTAATGCGTGTTTCTGTCGGCTGATTCTCAACTTCTTTGTTCAGTTCAATCTTTGCAAGATTCTGATTTTCGTAAGTTGCATCTACATTCCATACTTCCTCATTTGGAAGATATCCAGCTTTTCTGACTTCCTCTTTGACATAGTATTTTCCATGTGGAAGATCACTGTCGAAAGTAAGTGTTCCCTTTGCATCCGTTGCTTTCTTTTCCAGCAAGGTATCTTTCTCTACGAGAACCTCTCCCTGATTAGAAAGAATATCTTCTGCAGCATACAGTCCAAAAATAACACCTTCCAGCTTTTCGCCTGTGACAGAATCTTTCTTTTCTACTGATACGAAAACTTTCTGTCTTTCATTTTTATAGGTAACGCCTTCATAAACAACTGCCTGTGTATCATCCTCTGCTGTCAGGGTAAATTCTTTCTGTTCTGTATTTAGGACAAAAATTCTCTCCTGCTACAACTTCTTTCAGATAATACGTTCCCAGTGGCAGATTGTTGATAACTGCTGTTCCATTTTCATCTGTAGTCAGTTTGGCTACCAGGTCATCTTTCTCATATCGGACAACTGGATTTCCTGCTTCGTCCTTTGCTCCGTCCGGTGAATAGATGGTATCTTTGGCATATATTTCGAATTCAGCGCCTTCTACTCCGGTTTCTTCATATTTAAAGCCTTTATAAATACCTGTTTCTTCTTTTCCAGATACGGCATTTCTTACTTTTGAAACCAGTGCTTTTACTTTTGCCAGAACAGAATCTCCGGTTACTTCGGTAAGCTGTTCTCCCTTTTTCGTCAGGAGCAGGCTTCCTACCTGTTCATCGTTTTTCTGTTCTACCTCTACAATCGCAGCTCCTGTATCTGGATCAATCTGATGTGCAGTGTTTGAGGATACTGTAATTACAATACCACTCTGTGGATTTTCTTTATATGTTCCTTTTGTAGTCTGTTCTAATGGTGAAATAATCGTTGTTCCATCATACAGGGACTCCTCGCTTCCCTGTCTTACAAATCCTTCCGGTGCTTTCACTTCTTCGATTCGGTAGGTAGAGCACTTCAGTTCCTGCGGTGTGATCAGATATCCTTCCTCGTTTGTTTCGAATACACTGATCTTTTCTTTCTTCGGATACTGAACAACCTGTTCCACATATTTCTTATTTGTCACATCGTAAATCTTATAAGAAGCACCAGCCTTTAAAACAGTATTTCCAGTCTGTGCATCCTTCTTTACAATTTTCAGCAAAAATTCAAACGGGCGGTCATCAAATACTCTCCACTGCATTGGCTCTCTGCTGTCATTTTCCACATTTACAACAAATGGATCAATGGTTTTCAAATTCTCAGGGGTAGTACTTTCCACTACAACATAACTTCCATACGGCAGTTCCGGGCTGACTGCATATCCTTTTGTATCAGTGATCAGTTCTGGTACTGGTACGGCTGTTCCATTCTCGTAAGTAACTGCAACCTGCTCTTTGCTGAAGTCATAATTTTTGAAATCGCTTGCTGTATAGCTTTCTCCATTGGCTGGCTTCAGTTTTCCATTTTTTGACCTGTGTCAGGTCGCTGATCAGATATACCTTAAATCCTGCTCCTGCAACCAGGTCTGTTTCTGTCTGCTCTCCATCTTCACTGATTTTGATTAACTGGAATGCCTGTTTCTTTACCTGCTCTTTTACCGTAAGGTCTCTTGTCACTTCGGCAACATCCTGACCTTCATAAGTTACTGATACCTCGTATTTGGTAGTATCCAGTGTATATCCTTCCGGTGGAGTGATCTCTTTTACATACATTTCTCCAAGGTATAATTCTGAAAATTCCAGTGTTCCGTCATCTCCGATGACTCCCTGTGCAATCAGGCTGTCCTGTTTATACAGAACCCCTGTTGTGCCATCCGGATGCACGATGTCCTCTTTTGCATACAGACCATACACAGCACCACGAAGAACACTGTCCCCCGTGCGCTTTAAATGCAAGTGTTTCTTTATCGATCTTTGCGATTTTCACCTTTCCGGTGACTCTCTCATCTGTTGCTGTTACAGTCATTGTCTTTCCGGCAGTAACAGCCACTTTATATACTTCTGTATTCAGTTTGTATCCTGTCGGAGCAGTGATCTCTTTCACGTACACTGTTTTCAGTGCAGAATCAAAATAATCGCTGACTGCTTTTCCGTCTGTTCCGGTTGCTGACATTGTCATCAGCAGATTTTCACACTTCTTATCAGTATAAATACCATAAACTGCTCCTGACAGTGGATTCTGTGTATTGACATCTTTCTTCATAAGTTCAATGCGTGTCATATTCAGCCACTGTACACTGAAGCTTACCGGCGCTGCTATTTCGCTTTCAAATACACCGATATCCTGCTTGGAATCTCCGGTTGTCAACACCAGTGTTCTCCATGTCTTTCCGACAGAACCATATAAGTTGCCGGAAGCATAACTGCCTGTCAGTAATAAATCTGCGGACAGATAGAATGTATCTCCACCATAAATCTGGATTTTTCCATTTGTAACACTTGTTCCTTTGGAAAGATTATGTGCTGTCACATTTTCTGGTACACTCAGTGTCACATAGTTTCTGTGATCTCCAGACAGTGTGATATTTGGTGTTTTCTGGATGTTTCCATCCCGTACTGCATTCAGCTTTGTGCTTGAAAGGCTCAGTTCACCTTTTTGCGGTTCTTCCTGTCCAAACAGATAATTGATATATGCGATAACCCCTGCATTTACAAGGTCATTATAATTACACCCTGTAAATCCGGCTTCTCCTGCATAAGCATAGCTGGCTGCAATGTGTGTATACACATACTTTTCATCTTCCGGTTTTTCCAGACAGATAACTTCCTGTCAGATCTCCTGCCCCGCCATAGCCATAGTAAAGGACTTTCTGCAGATTCTTGTTACTGTCCAATACCTGTGCCACATAACTTCCACTCGGTGGGGATGCTTTCTGGGACTGAAGGCAGTATGCAATTTTTCCATTGACTGTAAACAGGCAAGTAAGATAATTTCCAATATAACTTGGATAATAAATAGTTCTCCCCTTTGTCAATGTAACTGTGGAACCGCTGCTTGTAGCTCTTTCAGCCGCAGACAATACCATCACATTTCCCTCTTCGATGTCCTCTTTCAGTTCTTTGATTGCCTGTGCAGATGCATCTTCTTCGGATGTTTCAATTTCTACATCTGTGTAGTTCTGCACAGGCGAATCCGAATCATCTTCAGATTCTGTATCTGACTTCTGTTTCTCTCCACCATTTTCTTCGGAATGTGCCTGTCCTTCGGTATCCGTCAGAGTCACTTTACGGGTGATGGTATAGCTGTCACTCTTATCTTTTGGAACGACCATATAAGTGGCAATATATGTTCCTGCTTTGTCTGAATGATACTCTCCACCATTCTCATCTTTGATACTTACAAGCGTAACATCTTCTTTTTCTGCATCATAATGGATTCCTTCCATACTGGTTTCCACTGCAAATGTATCATCTGAAACTGCTTTTGTGATATCATCTGCTGTAACTGATGTATCTTTCTGGCTTGTTACCGCCTGTTCAGATGCCTGTACTTCCGTCTGCTGTTCCGAGCCTGTCTGTTCGGCCGCAAACGCATTCGCACTGCTCAAGGTACTGATGCCCATCAGGACAGCCAGTCCAAAAGCAGCAATTCTGGTCTTTAATTTTCTAACCTTCATGTGCTTTTCCTTCCTATTATAAATAGATTTTTTCAGTAAAATACCGCAGAAGATGTTTCCTCTGCGGTACGTTTTATCTTGCATATCGATTTTTTCTTTTTTACTTCCTGTCTGGTACGTTTTACCGCTTCCATGACAGACTCCGTTGGAATCTGGTTATCCTTACATCCTTCCAGAATTCCATCCAGATAAAATTTCGATGGCTTTGCCGGAACATCTTTGTGCGGAGCGTTCATCATATATACAAACACTTCTTTCTCCACACCATCCTGATTTTTTACCCGAATCGATTCTTTCCCATAAAAACTTGGGAATCCTTCATAAAAATCCAGACTCTTCTCACACGCTTCTGTGATTTTCCATAAGACTCCTTCGACATAGCTTCCTTTTTCCGGCAGAACCGTTGCTACCCCATTGCCCGGAGCCCTTCCCCGAAATGCCAGCCGATAATTTTCAAGCCGGACGTTTTCCACAACTTCCGCAGCCGGACACCTGTACTTCATCTGCTCCAGATTCATGTTGCTGCCATAAGCGAAGTAATATCTATCTTTCATTTTTTCTCACCTCTATCTGACTCCTTCTGTCCTTTGATTTTTCTTCAGACACTCATACGTGCTTTTATCATATCTCCACGCAAGATCACCATCCAGATTTGCCAGCAGATGTTTTCGAACATTTTTATATTCGTCTCCAATTAACCCAAGTCTCAATAAAAATGTACGAAATGTAAATGCCGGGTTTTCTGATATCAGTGTCTTTTTCATCTGTGTCGATCTCTGATTGATTGCCTGTGCGGAAATGGCTAATGCCAGTGTAATATTTGCTCTCACCTTTCCTGCATGTAGTGTGCTTTCAAAACAACGCCATTCCAAAGTTCCCTTGGAAAACACAGCATGAAGATTCAGAGCATAATAACGGGTATGATCATAATGGGTATGACTTCCATCCCTGCCTCCATACCAGACATTTCTTACTCGGTCCATTGTGATTGATTTATTTGGTATTTTTCGGATTTTCTCCAATACCTCCGGTCGCACCCTCTGACAATAACTATTTGCTCTTCTCTCCTGCACTTTCAGTGCTTTGAACAGGATATCTTCCTTTGCATACATAATTGTCAGTGCATTTTTCAGACTCTGCGGTGTATGATTCGATGCATCTACATGAACATGCTGACCACAGGACTCATTTACAAAACCTCCATGCTGTCGCAGACATCGTACTACTTCCTGTAACTTTCCCATTTCATCATAGGATAATTTCGGTGATACCATTTCTGTTGAATATTCTCCACCTGCGTCTACAATTCGACCGTATACTTTCCGTTGTGTATAAATGCTCCCATCAGACATAAATTTCCACTTTTTTCCTTCCAGATCTATCACTGACCAGACTCCATAAGTAGTGCCGTCATAATATGCTTCTGTTCCAAACATTTCAGCAACAACTTCTGCAGCACGTTGTCTGGTAATCCCTGTCATTTCGATTTCTGTGCCAAAGTATTGGTCTTTTATTCCGATCATGCCTAATGGATTCCTTTCTCAGACACTTTCTGTGTGTTAAGTTCGGAGTCTGCCTTTTGTAACAATCTGCCAATTGCCTCGATAACATTGACAGTTACTCCGTTTCCAGCCTGTTTATAAAGCTGTGCGTCAGAAGTGCTGTCTATGATCTTATCAATCTGCCAGTCGTAATAACCCTGCAGTCGCAGACATTCCCTCGGAACTAACCTTCTTATTCTGCCGTGATACAAGATGCCATGACGATCGGTTGCAGTAATTGTAAACATCGGTTCTTCGGGTTCTTTCATACGTCTGCCGTTCTGACGAACATTCTCTTTTGCTGGTGTTAAGACTGCTCTTGCTCCATCCTCTGCTAATACACCAGAACATTCTCCTTTGTATTTGTGGACACCGCATTGTCTGGTATTCAGGCTTCTGCATTTCTTCCGTTACCACCGGCGGAGGTGAAAGATCGACAAAGTGCAGCGTTCCCTGTTGAACACCTGTTGTCAGGGTATGTGCGATCTGGTGTCCGACTCTTCCTCTCCTGCTGTTGAGATTCGCATAACCCAGATCGATGCTGTCCCCTTCTCTTGCAAGTTTGTAGCCGAGCTTTGTATTCTCTTTGATTGGAACACCTACATCATATAATCCTGTCTTGCCGCCCATTCCACCTGCCTGTGATGTCAGGGTACAGCTTAGTCCTTTGGGACTGTAGACTCTTTTCCCCTGACTTCCTGCCCGGACTTGAACAAGAGCTGCTCCATTTGTTTCTGGTTCAGGTAATACTTTTCCGGCACATCGGAAATCAAAATATCCGACAATATACACCCGTTTTCTTGCTTGGGGGACTCCGAAATCCTTGCTGTTAAGCACTTTCCATTCGACATGGTACCCCAGTTCAGAAAGCGTACTGAGGATGGTGCAAAACGTCCGGCCTTTGTCATGCGATAACAAACCGGGAACATTTTCAAGGATAAAATACGAGGGTCTTTTAGCTTCAAGAATCCGGGCAATTTCAAAAAAGAGAGTTCCTCTTGCATCTGCAAATCCTTCTCGCTTTCCGGCGATAGAGAATGCCTGGCAAGGAAATCCTGCACAGAGTAAATCAAAATCTGGCATTCGTTCTGGTTCGATTGTTCTTGCGTCATTACAATACCACTCCCCTTCCGTATCAAACAGCAATCGGTAGTTCTTATCCGCATAAGTATCCACCTCGCAATGTCCGACACAGACAAAGTTTCCTGCCCGTCTTAAGCCTTCACGAAATCCCCCGATTCCGCTAAAGAGATCAAAAAAGTTGAATGGTTGCGGCTATCAACCTCCTTTTTGCTGATAAAAACAGGCGGCATGATCTCTCATACCGCCCTTCGTTATTCTGTATCAATTGGTTACCATTCTGTTGGTTCTTCTGCTTTGGATTCTTCCGGATCAGTCTCTCCTTCTGGTTCAGTTTCCTCTTCCGGTTCACTTTCCCCTTCTGGTTTGTTTTCCTCTTTCGGTTCACTTTCTCCATCCGGTTCGGCTTCCTCTTCTGGTTCACTTTCCCTTTCCGGCTCAGTTCTTTCTTCCGGTTGAGTTTCTTCTGTTCCCAATTCTCCAGTTGTCTGTTCGGATTCTTCAGGCTGCTCTTTGCTTTGCCATTCGACCTCTACCTTTTCCAGTGCTTCTTCTATAATCTGAATTAAGAAGTCTTTCTGTTTCATGTGTTTCTTTCCGATGACTACTTTTAATCTCTGGAATAATTCCTCTGATACCTGTACTGCTACTGTTCTTACTGCTCCCATGCTTATTTCTCCTTTTCCTTCCACTCTGTTGAAATGTTCTTCAATGACCTGTTGTAAAAATTTTTGTGTGCTGCTTTCTGTGAGTTCAATCTCTTCTCTTACTTTCTCATGTAAGTCCATCGGGATCTTTCCGCAGATATTTTTCATCTCTGCCATAACCTTTCTCCTTTCACTTTTGCTACACACAACATACTCCAAAGCCGCATGGAAAGCTATTCACAATACCCACCAAAGATATCGATGCATTTCTTGCCTTACCCCTAGCAGATCCAACAATGTATGTATCGTGCAATCATAGGCCTCACCCCCTTTACAAATTTTCCATTTGAGATAGAAAATCCATCATCTGATCTGGTATTTCTTCCGATGATGGTTTCGTTTTCAATTGTTCCGTAGTGCCACATATTCCTAATTCCCGAACACTTTCTTTTATCGTCTTTTGAATGACTTCTTCCATCCATTTCCGATCCTCTTTTTCCAGAATTGCCTGAACCAGATACTGGCTTTTCTGCCCTTCTGGAACACTTTGAAATTTCTCCCATGCCCTCTGGTGTTCTGGATTTTTCAGGTTCGGGCGGAACGAATATACCGGGCGTGTCATCTCGTCCACATCTGCTCTACAATCCGTTCATACCCTGTTGCGTTGGCATGGACGTCCTCTATAAAAACGGGGCGGCAAATCGCGTCCTGTGCGGTCACGTGGCGTTTTAAAATTGCGGAGCCTCCCCCCATAAATACGGTGGGTACTGCCCGGAGATCAAACCCGGATTCTGTCACCGCAGACAGTATTCTTTCTATATATTTCCGTCCGTTTTCCTGTATGATCCGTCTGGCCTCCTCTGCCATACTGCAAGATTCCCTCCGAAGCACACGCTCAATTTGAGTTTCTGTCACAGACAGTCCGGTATTTCTACGCACTTGTTCTGCTGTCTCATCAATACATCGGATTACTCCAAGTTCCAGACTTCTGCACGTTGCTGCATTCGGAACAGCATTGTCCAGCCTCATAAGGTCAACGGTCCAGCCACCAATATCAACAAGCAGAACAGACGGTTCATTCTTCAGATACTCTGGATGCAGAGCAAGCGCAGAGTATCCCTGTGGGAACAGTTTCACATCTTTTATTGTTATCTCATATAACTCACTTTCATATAAAAATCGCACTGGCTGCTCTTTCCGCAACAGATACTCCCTGAATCCCTGTTTCTCTCTTCCAAAACTTGAAAGCGGAAGTCCAACAGCCAGAATTACCTCTGTCTTTCGTTCCGCTTTCCGATGCTTGATTTCTTCTGCAATGGCTGCCAACGTCAGCAGATAATAATTATCATTGGACGTTTTATTTTTTACCAGCGTCTGTCTTCCCGTACCGCAGACATAATACTTTCCTTGATATTGCAGAACATTCTGCATGGTATACGGCTCGTAATCATACCCAATAATTCCACTTGGGAAAGACACTTGTCTTGTTTTAATGGCATAATAGCCATGATCAATTCCTATGATTATCGCAATCACATCCTTTCATTTTTTGCTGTTTAACGTAAGGTCAAAAATTGTTGTCACTGCTGCAACGGATCGTTGCAAAAGTGCCATTCGTGAACACTTTTCTATGTTCCAGCGTCCCAAAACCTGCGGAAATCTGGTTTTTTTATACCACTATCGCCAGAGGAACACTACTGTTCCTTCCCAGCCGGTTATAAAAGATCCCTCTCCCGGCGGCGGTCCAGCCTGTCCGGGGGAGGGATATATCGCAAGTTTCCTTTTTGAACAATTGCCTGTCTTTTTATTTTTATGAGATGTTTTTCCTGCTTTTGTAAAATGGGAAGATACTCCGGTTCTGTCAAAAACTTCCGTATATAATTGCCCTTTTTTCCCAGCTTGTTATCATTTTTCAGCAGTTCTATTTCTACCATGTAATGGGTATCTGGATGAAATCTCTTCTCACACAAAATGCTGTCCCCTTTTATATAATCAGATTTAGCCGATTCTCTTGCTGCCGCCAAGAGTTCATAAATACTTACTTCCACCTCTTATCACCTCCCAAAAGACCAGAAAAAAGCAGACCTCTTAATCGAAGTCTGCTCCTGTCGGATATGGTAATCCTCTTTCTTCATATTTTTTTATCGATATAATTTCGAATCCATTCCCTGTATTCTTCCGTTAATGCCAGTTCCTGAAATTCTAACAACCACTTTTCCCCTTTTGCTTCGTCATCAAGCCATCGATCTTCTATGCACTCCGGCTCATCTAACATTTTCATCATCGCTTCAAATGGCTCTTTTACATCATCACCAAATTCTTTCCATAAGGCGATTCCATAGTTCTCCAGTTCAAAAAATTCTGTCAGATATGTCAATCGTTCCATATCCCCCAATGTCATTCTTTTTCACCTGACAATAATGCTCGATCTCTTTTGCCACATAGATTTAAAAATTTTCTCTTTCCATCTCCACATCCATTATACTTTTACCTCTTCCTGTTAAAAATAATTCCTTATTACGAAACATTATAAAATTTAAATTCTTTAGAATCAATATATATATTTCTGTATTACGAATCTTTTTATTTTATAAGGGGAGTTCATCATTATGCAAAAGATTAGACCAGATATGGATATTGGTAAAAAATATCCAAGCAATTCGATATAAAAACAATATGACTCAAGACCAAGTAGTTGCAAAATTAAATCTTATGGGTATCTCCATCACCAAAAGTACCTATGCCAAACTGGAAACAAATCGCATGAACATTAAGGCATCTGAATTAGTTGCACTTGCAAAACTCTTTCATACCGATATCAATGCTTTCTTTTCCGGCTTGCTATAGTTCGACATTCCCCGACTCCCTGTGTATATAATAGCATATTAAAAATAAGAACCAGTCTATATTCTTATCGGATATAAACCAGTTCTTTTTTCTTATCAAATAATATAAAAGTGACAGGGAATTCAGATTCTTATCTTCTGTCACTCATGTAATTATTATTCTATTTTAAATTTAATGAATTTACCCATTCTTGAATTTCTTTTTCAATGTTATTTTCTATATAAACGTCATACACATTTTCCACATTATCTGTGTATACTGTTATTTCAACCCCATAATTATAACTTGGTACACGCTATACACTACTATAAACTGTACTCCATTTTAGTTTGGTCACATTATACAGCTCAATTGTCTTCTTACCCATCCGGGTTTCTACAGAATCCATCTCCACAACCGCATCACTGATTGGTGCTTTTCCCTGTTTTAAGGCTTCCAGTCGATCCAGTCTTGCTCTCTGTTTCGTGCTTCTGGCACGGCATCCGCGTTTCGCCCATTCCAGTTCCATCCGAAGGATGCTCTGACGCTTCCGCTCACTGGCAAGTTCCATCTCTTCTCTCTCCGCCTTTAACTCCAGGAACCGAGAGTAATTGGAATCATACCCATACATATTCCCTCGGCTGATCTCCAGAATCCGATTAGACACTTTATCCAGAAAATACCGGTCATGCGTAACCATCACCAGCACTCCTTTATATCCTTTCAGATATTCTTCCAGCCAGTTGATCATCCCTTCATCCAGGTGGTTCGTAGGCTCGTCCAACAGTAACACATCAAAATGCCCCCGCCAGCACCTTCGCCAGCGCAAGCTTTCTCCGCTGTCCTCCCGAGAGATTCTCCACCTCCTGCTCCGACACTTCGATTCCAAGCTTCGTCATATTACTCTGCACCAGCCAGTCCTTATCTCCATTCCCGCTCAGCACATACGAAGCCACCGTAGCCCCCTTCGGAAAATGCGGATTCTGTGGCAGATAAGCAATCTTCAATCCATTCTGCCGAATAATCTGTCCCTGATCCGGTTCCTCCTCCCCTGCGATCATCCGCAACACTGTAGACTTGCCGGTACCATTAATCCCCACAATACCAATCTTATCCCCCTGCTGAATACCAAACGAAGCATCCTCAAAAATAACCTTCTCACCAAAAATCTTACTGATATGCTCAATATTAATAATATTCATCCAAAACTCCTCATTTACCATAAAATATCCATAACAGCACTATCTTACCATCCTTCCCCCATATAATCAAACCCTAATCCACGAAATTTATAATGTACCCATAACAGTGGACACATGCATTAATCTTTCCCCTTCCCTCCCACGTTTTCAAAACTTCCAGTTCCTTTTTCCAGTTCCTGCCAAAATCCAGCAAGTAGTCAGGACTCCAGGGGCAGCAAACACTTTGTGGGCGCTTAGGGCAAGCTTTGAGATCCGACGCTTACGTAGGCTTTCGCGAGGGTCAGCTGACCCTCGTGAACTATAGCCGAAGTTAGCGGCTAGCTCAAAGTTGCCCTGCCCACGTTTGCTGCCCCTGGAGTCCTGACTACTTGCGTCCCCTCTACCAATACAAATCAAAATGCTCCACCAAACCAACTGTTGATATGCAACACAACAAGCTAAAATACATTTCGTAAATTTTACTCATTATCACGCCAGTCATCGAGATCTCGTGCAGGCACGACTTTTGACTCGCTGCTCGTGTGAAAAAAAGAAGCCCCACAAGACTTCTGATAAAATCCAAAAATCTTGTGAAGCTCCCTATAAAATGGCAAATTTCACCCGATCTTAAACCGGATAAGCCCCATTCTTACTATCCGCTACAGTAGCATCAACCTTAGTCTGCTGAGCCTCTCTATATTTAAAGAAGTCAGTAGCAACCTGTGGGAACAGAGCGTAAGACAGAACATCCTCGTCCTGCTCAGACCACTGAGCCATCTCGCCACGCAGAGTATCTAGTTCGTCCGGGATCAGATCTGCAGGACGGCAGGTAATCGGTTCTTTATCGCCGATACATTTCTTCTGAACCTCTTTATTGAACGGTTTAACAGTCTTTCCATATTCACCGGAAAGAACAGCCTTAGTCTCTTTTAGTAACCATTTTCGTATCTTTCGCCCATCAGCACGTTAAATACAGCCTGTGTACCAACGATCTGAGAAGACGGAGTAACCAGAGGCGGCTCACCCAGGTCTTTTCTTACTCTCGGAACTTCTTCCAGAACATCGTAGAACTTATCTTCTGCATTCTGTTCTTTCAGCTGAGATGTCAGGTTAGACAGCATACCACCCGGTACCTGATACAGCAGAGTTTTGATATTAACACCCAGGTTCTTCGGATTCAGCAGACCGCTGTCCAGAGCCTCGTCACGAATCGGACGGAAGTAGTCAGCGATTTCAGCCAGAAGTTTCTGATCCAGACCTGAATCATATGGAGTACCCTTGAAGGTTTCTACCATAACCTCTGTAGCCGGCTGAGAAGTACCCAGCGCAAAGTGGAGAGATTGCAGTATCGATCACATCAACACCAGCCTCAACAGCTTTCATATAAGTCATGGAAGCCACACCGGAAGTATAATGTGTATGCAACTGAATCGGGATCTTAACAGTCTCTTTCAAAGCTTTTACCAGTTCTGTTGCTTTATAAGGAAGCAGCAGACCAGCCATATCTTTGATACAGATAGAATCCGCACCCATCTCTTCAATCTCTTTTGCAATGTTTGTCCAGTATTCCAGAGTATAAGCATCACCCAGGGTGTAAGACAGTGCAACCTGTGCATGACCTTTTTCTTTGTTTGCTGCTTTTACTGCTGTCTGCAGGTTTCTCATATCATTCAGACAGTCAAAGATACGGATGATATCAATACCGTTTGCGATAGATTTCTGTACAAAATATTCTACTACATCATCTGCATATGGACGATATCCCAGGATGTTCTGTCCACGGAACAGCATCTGCAGTTTTGTGTTTTTGAATCCGTCACGGAATTTACGAAGTCTTTCCCATGGATCTTCCTTCAGGAAACGCAGGGAAGCATCAAATGTTGCACCACCCCAGCACTCTACAGAATGATAACCTACTTTATCCATAGTATCTACGATCGGCAGCATCTGCTCTGTTGTCATTCTTGTTGCAATCAGAGACTGATGTGCATCACGCAGAATTGTTTCAGTAATTTTAATTGGTTTTTTCAGCAATATCTGTCATAGTCTTATCCTTTCTTTCTATTATACCCGACTGCGGACATGGCAGCCCGCATCGGGATCTGTGGCTTTTGTATTACCGTATTATACTCCGAATACAGCCATGAAAGTTCCGGCCGCTACTGCGGTACCGATAACACCTGCTACGTTAGGTCCCATAGCATGCATCAGAAGGAAATTGGTCGGATCTGCTTCCGCACCGACTTTCTGGGATACACGGGCTGCCATAGGAACGGCAGATACACCGGCAGATCCGATCAGAGGATTGATCTTTCCACCGGACAATTTGCACATGATCTTACCAAAGAGAACACCACCGGCTGTACCAACACAGAATGCAACCAGACCCAGAAGAACGATCTTCAGAGTATCTACGTTCAGGAATGCTTCTGCGCTTGTAGATGCACCTACGGAAGTACCCAGCAGGATAACTACGATGTACATCAGCGCGTTGGAAGCTGTCTCTGTCAGCTGTTTTACAACACCACTCTCTTTGAACAGGTTACCAAGCATCAGCATACCTACCAGAGGAGCAGTTGTAGGAAGGATCATACAAACTACGATTGTGATAACGATCGGGAATAAGATCTTCTCCAGTTTGGATACCGGACGAAGCTGTTCCATCTTGATCTTTCTTTCATTTTTCAGTTGTCAGAAGTTTCATGATTGGCGGCTGAATGATCGGAACCAGGGACATATAAGAATATGCTGCCACGGCGATCGGTCCCATCAGTTCTGTCTGGCCCAGTTTACCTGCCAGGAAGATAGAGGTCGGACCATCGGCTCCACCAATGATAGAGATTGCTGCTGCTGCTTTTCCGTTGAATCCCAGGAAGATAGCCAGGAAGTACGCACTGTAGATACCCAGCTGTGCTGCAGCACCAAGAATAAAACTCTTCGGGTTGGCGATCAGCGGACCAAAGTCTGTCATCGCACCAACGCCCATGAAGATCAGGGACGGCAGGATACTCCACTCATCCAGGATGAAGAAGTAATGCAGAAGACCACCGGCATGTTCGATACCCATAGCATCTACGTAAGGATCTGCCATAATATCCGGATAGATGTTAACCAGCAGCATACCGAATGCGATCGGCACCAGCAGCAGTGGCTCAAATCCGTGTTTGATTGCCAGATACAGGAATACCAGCGCAACCAGGATCATAACATAGTTGCCCAATCCAGGTTCATGAACGCAGTCTGTTCCCATAAGTTTGACAATGTATTCATTATACTCATGTTTTTAACCTCCCGTTGTTGAATTCAGCAAGTCGTCGCTGTTTGGGAATTTACATTGTCTGCAAATTCAGTCTTAGTTTAAGGATGCCAGAGTAGCACCAGCTTCAACTGCATCACCAACAGCAACGTCAATGCTTGCAACGGTTCCGTCCTGCGGAGCAACAACCGGGATTTCCATCTTCATTGCTTCCAGGATGATCACTGGATCACCGGCTTTTACAGCCTGTCCAACGCTTGCTTCTACTTTAAATACTTTACCGGCTGCTCCGGCTGTTACTTTTACGGAACCAGCGGAAGCTGCAGGTGCTGCTGCTTTCGGAGCTGCTGCAGGTGCTGCTTTTGGTGCTGCAACAGGAGCTGCTGCAGGTGCGCCGCTTGTCTGTCCTTCTTCAACAGTTACATTGTATACATTGCCATTAACAGTAATAGTATAGTTTTTCATGTGATATTCCTCCTATGCTTAGGCTCTCTGCCATTTACTTCTGTTTACTTTTTTAATGGAACGAACCACAAAGCTGTCTGTGGATGTGTTCTCAGATGCTGCAATTGCTGCGGAAATAACTGCTACCAGTTCCAGATCATCTGTCAGGTCTTCCTCAACAGGTGCAGCCGGTACTGCTGGTGCAGGTGCTGGTGCTGCTTTCGGTGCTGTCTCTTTCTGTCCGATCTTTCCAACATACTTAAATAAGGAAATAACGAAAATCAGGAAGATCAAAACAACGAATACACAGCCGACACCCATAATGGTATTGACAGCGGCACCGTTTAGTTTCATTCCGGTAGTTTCAACTTCGGAAATAGTCATATAAGCAGGAACCATCTGGTCATAATCACTGCTGTAATTGAATACAACTTTGATTTCTGCATCACCTTTGTCAAATTTTGCCGGAATATCAACAGTTACCTGTCCTTCTTCACGGTCAATATCTGTTGTCGGGGTTCCCATTTCCTCATATTTACCAAGTTCGTTTTCCTGGTCCATCCATGCTGATACTGCAAGTCTGGTAAATGTGTCTCTGTTTGCAGTCATCTGATTCAGAGTTTCATCATCGAAACCTGCAAGATGATTCTACTGCACTCTTAGATACCTCTGCACAGTTTGTTACCATATCATCGGTAATCTGCTGATAATGCAGCTGTTTCTTCTTTTTTACCGCAGGCAGTCAGAGAAAATGCACAGATTGTAACCAGCATCAGACTGGCAACTTTTTTCCATCTCTGCTTCATTTATGCTCACCTCATTATACTGTTCCGTGATTTTTGCTTGGACGATCCTCTCTCTTTGTATAAAGCATCTCGAAAGCACCGATCACATATTTTCTTGTATCCTCAGCTTCGATAATAGTATCTACATATCCTCTTCTTGCTGCGGATTCCACGCTGGACTGCAGGGTTGCATATTCAGCAGCTTTCTCATTGATCGTAGCTGCATCAGAATCTGCATACATGATCTTTGCTGCCAGTTTTGCATCCATCATTCCGATCTCAGCGTTTGGCCATGCATAAACCATATCTGCTCCGATAGATTTGCTGTTCATAGCCAGGTAAGCGCTTCCGTAAGCTTTTCCTACGATCACGTTTACTTTCGGTACAGTAGCATCTGCGAATGTATAAGTCAGTTCTGCAACTGCTTTTGCCATGTTTGCCTCAGAGCATTTTGTTGCTTTGAATCCGGTAACGTTTGTCAGTGTCAGAACAGGAATGTTGAAAGCATCACAGAATTTTACAAAATCTGCTGCTTTTCTTGCTCCTCTTGCAGATAATACTGCATCCATGGACTCTGTCAGGTTACCTTCTTCATCATAGATCTCTGTTCTGTTTGCAACAGCACCTACAGTGGAACCGTTCAGCTTGATAAATCCACAAACCATATCTTTTGCATAGTCTGCTTTTACTTCAAAGAATACGTTGTTATCGCTGATCTGGGACAGTGCGATAGACGTATCTCCTGCACAGTTTGCCAGATCTTTGCATACTCTGTTCAGATCATCTGTGCATTCTTCGTAAGACATATCATCTTCGTTGTTTGCAGGAAGCATAGTTACCAGCGCACGGATCTGTGCCAGAACATCTTCTTCGCTTCCTTTGAAATCTACCAGACCTGCTTCTTTTGCCTGATATGCAGCTGTGGAAGTGTCACATTTGGAGATTTCATTTCCTTCGATGGCGTTTGGAGAATTGACAAATAATTTTGCTTTTTTGCTCTTCCATCAGAGTAAAGTCTGTCAGTGCCGGAATCATAGCCATTCCGCCTCCACAGGTTCCGAAGATACCTGTGATCTGTGGAATCACACCGCTTGCTTTTGTCTGCTGCATGTAGATCTCACCGAAACCGTTCAGTGCATCGGTTGCTTCCTGCAGACGCATACCTGCGCAATCGATCAGACCGATTACAGGTGCACCTGTCTTCATTGCGAAATCATACAGTCTTGCAATTTTCTTTGCATGCATCTCACCAACAGTTCCGTTCAGTACGGTAGCATCCTGGCTGTATACATACACCAGACTGCCGTCAATCACACCATATCCGGTGATCACACCGTCTGAAGGTGCTTTTTTTCAGTCATGTTGAAATCTGTAGCTCTGGCTGTGACAGCCTGTCCGATCTCAACAAAACTGTTGGCGTCAAGCAGGGAATCGATCCTTGCAGCCGCTACGCTTTGTGTCGCATTACTCATTATACTATGCCCTCCATTTTTTTATTAATATAACCAAAAATTCAGCCGAGTATAATTGTACCTTTTTTTTGCAGAAAATTCAATACTTTTCGTCACGAACGTTAAAAAATTAACCCCTGACATATGCCAGGGTCGCTAAATTAATGGAAATAATCCTTAAATACTTTATCCACATACCATTTATAGGTAATTCTGTCGATTTTGTCATCGGCGGTTACAAGGCAGGAAAGGAGTTCTTTTCCGTTGAGCTTTGCATGGAGTGTACCGATCTTCTGGTTTTTCTGTATTGGTGCCGGGAGCTTATCCGGAAGCTCCGTTTCCCATGTGATCGTTTCTGTTTTTTTCAGAAGATATCTTTTCTCACGATCTTTTTCAGAAAGTACTGCATGTATTTTCAGCATAACCTGTTTGGGAGGATATCCGGAACGATCGGACTTTTGCGGATATGGATCTTCTTTTCCCGGTGCTGCTTCTGTTACCGGGATCTCAGGCAGCTGCGGAAGCTCCGGCAGCATCACATACTGATAATTTTCCCTGCCATAGGAAAGAAGCTTCTTAGTATCGCTCCATTTATAATTTTTCATTTCCGGGCCATCCGCATCCCAGAAGAGCCACGATAAATAATCGCTCGTCCTGTCGGACTGCGCAGACATAACAATATCCGGCATCTGAAGTAAATCCTGTTTTTCCGGAGATCACTCCTGTTTCCATATCCAGGAAAGCATTGGTATTATGTACCGAATAATGCTTTTTTGCCTGAGATATCCGTGAAAGTATAATCTCTGGTCTGGGTAATATGGACAAATGTTGCATTTTTTATTGCATACGCCATGATCAATGGCAAGATCCCGGGCTGTTGTATGATGGATACCGCCTTCATCTTCTCCATCCAGACCATTGGGTGTAACAAATGTGTGTCCTTACATCCCAGCTCTTTTGCTTTTTCATTCATCTTCTCTGCAAAACCTTCTACGGAGCCGCCGATATGTTCCGCGATGGCCACTGCGGAATCATTATGGCTTTTCAGCATCAGTGAATAGAGAAGATCCTCCAGATAAAACTGCTGGCCTTCCCGCATGCCAAGACGTGTCTGTGGCTGAGATGCCGCATTCCCGGAAACCTGTACGTAATCATCTCCCTTTGCCAGCTCCAGAGCAAGAATACAGGTCATTATCTTTGTGGTGCTGGCATTCGGCCGTCCTTTGTATGCTTCTTTTCCGTACAGCACACGGCCGTTCTCCCCATCCATAAGAACTGCAGAAAGTGCATATAGATTTTTCGTCATCTGCCGCCTTTACCGGAAAGATCTGACAAATAATAAGGACCGCTGTCACCAGCACGACAGCGGCCAATACGCCGTTTGCTCATAATGCATCACCCCGTACACGGTTCATATAACTGTTTACAGTAACTGTTATATTTAATTTTATGCGGGGATAGCATTCAGATATCACTTGTATCTATTGTCTGCCGGGATCGATCATCCGTTAAAGGTCAGATCCCATCTGTCAGAAAGATGTCCTGGCCTGACTGCAAGTGCAGCAAGCTCTTCCAGCATATCCGGCGCCTTGGCAAGTGCCTCTTCCATCAGACTGTCCAGTTTAAGAAGCATCCTCCTTACAGTCGATCTCCGGCTACCGGGCTCATCAAAAAAATTCGGTAATAAACGCAGATATCGTTTTTTCCTGCGGGGGAAAGGCATGTTCCGAAAGGCGTCTCTTCCTTCCTCCATCATCACATACCAAAATACAGGTGAATATCTTCATCATTTTCAATGACAGATAAATGTTCCAGGTACGGATCGCCGGTAGTACCTGGTGTATCGTCCATGCACTGAGAAAACTGGCACGGATCCCATGAGACGGATAAAAACGCAATGGATCTTTGCCGGTTTCATACATCAGCATACGATCAAATTCCTTCTCAAAGAGCGTATGTGAGACTTTCCCCTCGGCAGCTACCTGATTGACGTAAGGATGACAGGTAGAATCCAGGATATAATGACATCCGAACCCCAGCAGATAAGCCATCAGTGCAGGATTTTTTTCCTCCCGGACCTTCGCCATGCCCTTTTCAAAGAATTCTCTTGCTTTCCTTCCATGCATCTGCACTCCGTACTGTGTCACCGGATTTTTTGGATATAAAATAATAAAACAGGATATCCGGACCATGCTGTCCGATCCGGTACAGATTTTCCGTTGCTTCGGATCAGATGCTGTAATTTTGCGGAAAGTTTCCGGTAAACCCTTTTTCCAAAAAGATCATGTGCGTATGTTGTGGGCATTTTCGTCACTCCTCTTCTGTTTTCTGATCTGTCCGACAGGTCCCGTAAACCGGCATCTGTCCGTGTTATTTGTTATACGTCCAGCTTCAGCTGGATCTCTTCCTCTGCTTCCGCCTTGAAATCCTCCAGCTGGACCGGATCCATTTCCGGAAGATCTTCCAGCCCCTGGACACCAAAGCAGCGCAGAAATTCTTCGGTGGTTCCCAGGAGGATCGGGCGACCCGGAGCATCCAGACGTCCAAGTTCTCTCACCAGATTCATAATTCCATCAGTTTATTGATGGCATGATCACATTTTACCCCTCGGATCTTTTCGATCTCTGCTTTTGTAACGGGCTGTTTGTAGGCAATGATCGAAAGGGTTTCAAGCATAACGTCTGTCAGCGTGGGTTTCTTTGGCTGCGCTGCGATCCGGATAAGAGAATCATAGTATTCCTTTTTTTGTACAAAGCTGAAAGGAGTTTTCGAGCTCTATGATCTGGATCCCCCGCTCTTCTTCCTGATAACGGATCATCATATTTCGGATGATATTTTCCGTTGTTGTCGGATCCTGACGGATCGCTCTGGCAATACGGGGTAATTCCACTGCTTCTCCCATTGCAAACAGGATGGCTTCGATTTCTCCTTCAATTCGTTTGATTTCCACTTATTGTCCTCATTCCTACTATATTATTCATCTGCGAACTCTGTCAGATTCTTCCATGTGTCCGGATCCGTGATAACTTCCACATGAATATCATCAAAAAGATCTTCCTGTTCTGCATGAACATGTCCCATTTTCATCAATTCCAGAATTGCCAGAAAGGTCACGATCAGCTGTATTTTGGAATGCTGGTTTTCCATCAGCCTGCGAAAGCTGAATTTCCGGTGAGCTTTTGCATATTCCTTCATTTCCAGCAATTTATCGGAAAGTGATATTTCCTCTTTTTCGATCCTT
>ENA-OQES01000069-OQES01000069.1-human-gut-metagenome-genome-assembly--contig:-NODE-69-length-40843-cov-4.515645_pt1 | contig 40843 bp, 48 predicted proteins | sample MGYA00242798_ERZ504641 | MGnify/ENA primary metagenome ERZ504641 (study PRJEB26092, sample SAMD00036327) | human gut metagenome | host: Homo sapiens | study: EMG produced TPA metagenomics assembly of...
AGCATCTGTCCTCTGTGATGTCTTGCCTCTCCCTTCGGGAGAGGTGGCATTGCGCAAGCAATGACGGAGAGGGTGAGGATGCTTTCCTTTTCAATTCACTCTCAGCTGCCGTTTGGCTGTCTGCAGGGCTTTCCGCAGGGGGCGGTAGAGCAGCAGCATGATGACAAAATTTCCCACGCCGTGCATGGCATCGTAGGAAAGGCCGCTGAGCCACCAGCTCAGGGCAAAGGCCGGAGTTTTTGCCACCAGATACACCGCCGCACACAGGCCGCCGAAGCACAGGCCGTAAATGCCGCTGAACACCGCCCAGCCAAGGGCATTGTCCATCCGGCGCAGCAGCCATGCCAGCAGGGCCAGCAGATACCAGACATACAGGTACATGGCCCACCACAGCCCAAAGCCGTACAGCACACCCTGCAGCAGGATGAACACCGTAACGGCCCCCAGGTGTTTCCCCGGGGCAGCTCCAGTGCAAACAGGATAACGAGCAGCGTCACCGGTTCAATGTTGGGCAAGCCGCTCATAGCCTGCTTGCTCACCACCAGCAGCGCACCCATCAGGCCGCTGAGCACCAGCCGCAGCACCCGGATGTTCACCGGTTCCTTACTTCGTGTAGACAAAGGCATAGCTGTCGCCATCGTGCAGCGCAATGTCTGCCACGCCCACGGTGGTCATCTCGCCGGTGGCATCGGTCAGGCACCACCATGCCTGATCCTTATCCCAGTCGGCGGTCTCGCCGTTGACGGTGGTCACAAAGCCTGCAGCAGCCTCCTCTTCGCTGATGAGACCGGCTTCCACCAGAGCATCGCTCAGCTTCTCGCCATCGGTCACTTCCAGCGTAAAGGTCTGGCTCTCGCCATCCGCGCCGGTCACGGTAAACTCTGCCTTGACCTTGGCATCCTCGGCCTGCCCGGAAGCAGCCTCAGAGGAAGCGGCTTCACTGGAAGCTGCCACAGAGGACACAGCCTCAGAAGAGGCGGCACTGGAAGCCGTGCTGGAAGCTGCACCGCAGCCTGCCAACAACCCGGCAGCCAGAGCGGCACTGATCACAACGGCCAGAAATTTATGCATGGTTTTCATAGAAAAAGAACTCCTTTGTTTGTTTTCCCGCGCGCCCTGCGCGCAGGGTCTATCATATCATGGGTGCGCCCAAAAATTCAAGGCACAGCGCAGATACGATGATGCACCAGCGCTGTGCCGTTGTTTGATCGTTACTTTTCCAAAAACGCCTTCTGGTAGCTTGCAAAGGCACCGATCTGGTTGGCCTCGCTCAGGAACCGGCAGGGCACGATCTCCGGGCGGGGCAGGGTATGTGCCGCCGCCCCGAAGGGATGGCCCCGCAGGATGTACTCCTCATACACCTCGTTCAGGGTCTCCACAAGGATGGGCTGCTTGCTGATGCCGCCGCCGATGGCCACCTTTTCCAGATCCAGCAAAACGTTCAGGTTGTAGATCTGCACGGCAACGGCCCGGCAGAAGCTGCGCAGGGCCTCGTTGGCCTCAGTCTCCCCAGCGTGGACCGCCTCAAAGAAGATGCGTCCATCCATGGGCGCATCGGCAGGCAGACCCTTGCGGGCGCGGTAGCCGTTCAACAGGGCGCTGGTACTGCACTGGCCGGCCATGGTCTTGGAAGGGTCGCTCCAGGCATCGGCGTTGGTATTCATAAAGCTGTACTCGCCTGCCGTGCAGTCCCGGCCGCGCACCAGCTTCCCATCAATGATCAGGCCGCCGCCCACACCGGTACCGATAATGAACACTGCTGCGTTCCTGCAGCCCTTCAGCGCGCCCCGCTCCAGCTCCGCAATGGCAGCCGCTTTACCGTCATTCTCGATCCAGACCCGGCAGCCGCAGGCCTCGGCCAGCCGGGGGCCGACAGGCGTGCCCACATTGTATGCCAGCGAGAGTGCCCCGCCGCCCTTGACCACACCCTGCTCGGCATCGATGAAGCCGGGCAGGCTCAGGGCAATGCCGTCCACCTCGTCCTTGTGGGGCAGGTAGATCTCCCGCAGGGTGTTCAGGAAGTGTTCCTGCGAATCCGCCGGGGTGGGCGTGCTGCCCGTATCGGTCCGGTTCAGCTGCTCATCCATCACGGAATACTTGATCTCGGTGCCGCCCACATCAAAAACCATTACTTTCATGTACAGACCCTCCTGCGACCTTTTTTTCTATTATTGCAAATCGCTCTCCAAATGTAAAGAGCCATGCCGGAAAACAAAAAATCCCGCACTGCGGCAAAGCAAAACGCAGCGCGGGAACGAAGATAGCTTAATTCAGGATCGTGTCAGCGCTCAGCGGGCGACAACATACTTGTGCAGGGTCTTGCGGACTGCGCCGTTGCCAGCGTACAGCTCCTTGACCATGCCCTCGATCTGCTCACCCAGGCCGACCTCGTACAGGTCAACACCGAACACATCGGCACGGCTGTACAGGTTCTTCAGGCAGCTGAAGTCCTGCTCGCCTTCCTTGACCTCCAGAGGAGCCACGATGGCTTGCAGCTCAGCCAGCATCGGATCGGGAGAGATCTCGAAAGCCTTGCCGTTGTCATCAATGCCCTTCAGGTAGCGGGCATAGCCTGCCAGCACCAGGGGGATCAGCACCAGGTTGGACTTGTCCAGACCGCGTGCCTGATATGCCTTGATGGTCTCGCCGAAGCGGATGGCCAGCTTCTGAGAGGTATCGGTAGCGATACGCTGGGGAGCATCGGGCATGAAGGGGTTGGGCAGGCGGCGGTTGATGACAGCACCGATGAACTCATAGGGGTTCAGGACACCGGGATCAACGACCACGGGCATTGCCTCGATATAACCGATCTTCTGGATGAAGGAACGCAGATCCTCGTCGGCCATCTCGGCGCTGATGAGGGTGTAACCCAGCATGCAGCCGTAGATGGACATTGCGGTGTGCAGGGGGTTCAGGCAGGTGCACACCTTCATCTTCTCGATCTTGTCAACGGTCTCGCGGTCGCAGTACAGCACACCGCCCAGCTCCAGCGGAGGACGGCCGTTGGTGTAGTGATCCTCGATGCACAGGTACTGGGTCTCCTCTGCATTGACAAAGGGAGCAGTAAAGGTGTGCTTCTCGGTCACGATGGTGTAGTTGTCCTCAAAGCCGTCCTTGGCCAGCATATCCTGGACCTTTGCGTCGGGACGGGGGGTGATCTTGTCGATCATGCTCCAGGGGAAGGTGATCTTGGTCTCGTCCTGAACGTATGCCAGGAACTCAGCGGGAACCAGACCCTGCTCGACCCACTTGGAAGCGTAGGCGTGGACAGCGCTCTTGACCTTGTCGCCGTTGTGAGAGCAGTTATCCATGCTCTGAACGGTCAGGGGCAGCTTGCCGGCCTTGAAGCGCTCGTACAGCAGAGCGGTGACCTTGCCCATGGCCAGAACGGGAGTCAGGCCACGCTCCAGGTCAGCAGGAGCAACGCCGTAGCCCTTCTCGGTGATGGTGAAGGAGATCATCTGCAGGCTGGGGTTCTGGAAGATCTCGACCAGACGTGCCCAATCCTCGCCGAAGGAATAATCAGCCTTCAGGCTCTCAGTCACGGAAGCGATGACCTTCTTCTCGATGTCGCCGGTGGACTTCAGGCAGACCAGCAGGCTCAGGTTGTCGTAGGGCTGGTAAGCCTTGTCGATGATCTCGTAGTCAAAGCTCTCAGCAACAATGACACCACGGTCATACTTGCCGCTGTTCAGGGCCTCGTTCAGGATGGCAGCGGGGAAGGCACGGAAAATATTGCCTGCGCCGAAGTGCACCCAGGTGGGCTCTGCGTGGGTCTTGGCCTTGACAGCCTCCACGTCAAACTTGGGCAGCTCGTAGCCCTTTTCTGCCCACTCGGCGGACAGATTGCCGTTCTTGATATCAGACAGCTTCATAATAGTACTCAGCCTTTCTTTTTCTCTTCGTCCAGACGGTCCAGCAGGTCCCAGACACCCAGCATGTACTGGATACCCAGAGCACGGTCATACTTGCCGTAACCGGGGCGGCAGTTGCCGGGGCCTTCCTCCCACAGCTGACGGCCGTGGTCGGGGCGGATATAGCCCTCGTAGCCGCAGTCATGGTAGGCGCGCAGGATCTCGATAATGCCGGTCTCGCCGCAGCAGTCACGGTGAGCAGCCTCGGAGAAGTCGCCATTGGGGAAGTGGTGGATGTTGCGGATGTGAGCAAATGCAATGCGGTCGCAGTGCTTGCGGACTATCTCGGCAACATTGTTGTTGGGGTTTGCGTTCAGGCTGCCGGAGCACAGGGTCAGGCAGTTGTACTCGTCGTCCACCATGCTCAGGAAGCGGTCGATGCTCTCAGCATCCACCAGCAGGCGGGGCAGGCCGAAGATATCCCAAGGGGGATCGTCCATGTGGATGGCCATCTTGATGTCGCACTCGCGGCAGGTGGGCATCAGAGCTTCCAGGAAGTACTTCAGGTTCTCCCACAGCTTTTCCTTGGTGACAGGGGCATAGGCCTTGAACAGCTCGTCCAGCTTTGCCATACGCTCAGGCTCCCAGCCGGGGAAGGTCATGTTGTACTTCTCGGTGAAGCCCAGGATGTAGTCGGCCATGGCCTTGTAATCGTCCTGGATCATGTCCTTCTGGTAGAACAGAGCGGTGGAGCCGTCGCCGACGGGGTGGAACAGGTCGGTACGGGTCCAGTCAAAGATGGGCATGAAGTTGTAGCAGATGACCTTGACACCGAACTTGGACAGGTTGCGGATGCACTGCTTATAGTTCTCGATGTACTTGTCGCGGGTGGGCAGGCCGATCTTGATGTCATCGTGGACATTGACAGACTCGACCACGTCCATGTCGAAGCCGTAGGCGTGGATCTGATCGGCGACCTTCTGGATCTCGTCGATCTCCCAGATCTCACCGGGCATCTTGTTGTGCAGTGCCCAGACGATGCTGGTCACGCCGGGAATCTGCTTGATGTCGTTGAGGGTGATGGGATCGTTGCCTTCACCGTACCAACGCCAACCCATTTTCATAGGCATAGTGGGTTCCTCCTTGTTTGTTGCTTTGCTTCTTAAATGCCGCGGCGGGTGCCGTGGCACATTCTTGCTTATATTCTAATATATCAGTTTCAAATTGGCAATTGACGTTTTGACAAGTTTTCGATGTTTTTTCCTTGTATACTTTACACAAAGAAACGGCCACACATGGGATTTTGCCCCCCATCCGGCCGCAAAATACACGCCTTTGGCAGTTTGACGAAAGGAATTTTTGACCAGGTATCGCCGTTGCCGATAAAATAATCCGGGCTGGGCGGCACGGGCCCTGGTCCACACTGAGTTTGTACCGGCGCAGATGTTCGCTCAGCGCCCGGCTCACATCCTCCTCCGTGCCGTGGAGCACAGCCTCCAGGATGCGGGTGTGGGCATCACAGACCGATTTGTTCTCATCCGTCTGCAGGCTGAACTTACGCAGCCGCTCGATGTGCTGAAAGGTGGAGAGCATGTGGTCAAAGTGTCCCTCCATGCCGCAGAGCTCAAAGGCGCGGCGATGGAAGGCGTTGTCCAGATCCAGCATCCGGGTCTCACGGTTTTCAGCCTCCGGGTGACTTTCCAGCACACGGTACTGCTCGATCAGCAGCCGGTAGGCTCTTTCCTGCTCGCCGGTCAGGCGGCCCCGGATATGGTTCAGAAGCTCTTTTTCCAGCGTGAAGCGCGCAAACTGCTCCATCTCCATCAGCTCCAGATCAATAGGGGCCACATAAGTGCCGCTCTGGGGCTTGATGGTCACCATGTGGGCAATGTTGAGCATGATCAGCGCCTCCCGCATGGGGGTGCGGCTGATGCCCAGTTCCTGGGCCAGCTCGTGGTCGTTCAGTTCATCCCCGGGTTTGAGCTCCATGGTGATGATCCGGCTGCGGATGGTTTCGTAGGCTGCCTCGCGGGCGCTCCGAACTGCCATACTGTCTTCGCTCCTTTTGTGCTTCTGCACGCCTGTTATCCTTGTGTTTCACTAATATATCAGTCTTGATTTTATTGTACTCCACACACTTTGTCCGCGTCAATTGGGAAACTGCCAAAATTGGGAACTTTTTCTTGTCAATCCTGCCGCTTTTGCCATGGGCCGTAAAGGATCACACCCCACACAGCCGCCAGCGCCAGACCGCAGACCACGTCAATGATGGAATGCTGCTTGGTGAACACGGTGGAAGCGCAGATGATCGCCGCCCACACCCAGGCCGCTGCTTTGAGCCAGGGGCGCTGCTTTGTCAGCGTGCTGCCCGAAAAGGCAATGGCCATGCAGGCTGTGCTCTGGCAGTGGATAGAGGGGCAGACATTGACTGAGGCATCCGCTTTCCAAATGAGCTGCATCAGGGTCATGGCAAAATTCTCCCGGCCAATGGCTTCTGCCGTGGGGCGGATGTCAAGGCCGTTGGGCAGTACCATATAAATAATGAGGCAGAGCGTCATGCCCGAGAACATCATCAGGCAGAGTTTGTCATAACTGGCGGTGTCGAACCACCACAGCAGGGCCGTGACCGCCGCCAACAGCACGAACCAGCTGCAATACGGAAAAATGAACCACTCGTTGAAGGGGATGAGGTCATCCACCGGGGAGTGGATGATGTATTTAGGGTCAGTGATGGTCAGATCCAGCCAGAAGAACCAGATGAGGTAGACCACCCAGTAAGCCTGATACCACAGGTGGGGCTTGAGCCGCGTGCGCAGAGTCTTTGCGTTCATATTCTTTTCTCCTATAAAATCACTCGCCGCATAGCGAATATTTTAACACAGAACCGGCGCTTGCGCAAATATTCTTTATAGGATAAAATAAGGGTATCAGTCTCTCCGTCACCTATCGCGGCAGCTCCCCTGGCAGGAGAGCCATGTTTTCGCTGCTGCCGGAGAGGTTCTTAAATCAAAGGAGAAACTATGTCACCTTCTACCCCACTCCGTCTCGTCGCCCTTGATCTGGACGGCACCCTGCTCAATTCCCAGAGCCAGATCTCCCCTCGCACCCGGCACGGCCAGCTTGCGGATGCCGTCGGGCGCGGGGTCATCGTACTGCCCTGCACCGGGCGGCCCCTTGCCAGCCTGCCGCCGTTGGTGGCGCAGCTGCCCGGCATCCGGTACGCCATCACCACCAACGGTGCCGCTGTCTGGGCATATGGGCACAGACCCGCTGGGTGCCGTGTACAGCCGCTATGCCGATGCGGCCCGGCGGCAGACCCACCAGCCGGTCCGGCTCCTTCACCGTCCCATGCCGCCGGAGACCGCCAGGGAAGCCTTTGCGCTCTATCAGGAGTACCACGGCCCGCTGAGCATCTTTTCGGACGGGTGCGCCTATCTGGACGCGCCGGGCATGGAGCTGTTTCTGGCCCGGCAAAAACCGGCACCTTTCCACCGAGGCCCGCCAGCCGGACGATGGCCGCTATCACGTTGTGCGTGACCAAACCCGAGTGGCTGAGCCGCCACGCCCACGAAGTGGAAAAGTTCTGCATGTTCTTCGACAGCGCGGAGATCGCGCAGGCAGCTCTCCCCCGCTTCCGGGCCCTGCCGGGCGTGGAAGCCGTGCAGGGATCGCCGGACAACGTGGAGGTCACCGCCCAGGGCGTGGACAAAGGCACGGCCCTGCTGGCCCTGGCAGATATGCTGGGCATCCCGCGGGAAGCCACCGCTGCCATCGGCGACAGTGAAAACGACCGCGCCATGCTGGCCCGGGCCGGTGTGGCCGCCGTGATGGCCAACGCTCTGCCCGAGATCCGGGCACTGGGGGATATCGTCAGCACCTGCGACAATGACCACGACGGCGTTGCAGAGCTGTTCGAGCGGCTCGGACTGTGACCGTTGGGCATTTTTGTGCAATGTATACAAGCTCTTATGCAAAACATTGTGCTTGTTGAGCATTACCAAAAGCGGCCAGGTCGTTTATACTAATACTGTGAACGTATGGTGGGGAGAGTGTGCCCATCCGGCCCTGCCCCGCCCTGAGTGTCAAATAAAAAGGAGAAATGCGTTATGAATCCCATCGTTGAAAAGGTCTATCAGATCGGCATTATCCCTGTTATCGCCTTCAACAGCGTGGACGAGGCCCTGCCCCTGTGCAAGGCTCTGGCCGAGGGCGGCCTGCCCGCAGCTGAGGTCACCTTCCGCACTGCATGTGCTGAGGAGTGCATCCGCAAGATCCACGAAGAGATGCCCGAGATGCTACTGGGTGCAGGCACTGTCCTGACCTGTGAGCAGGTCTGACCGTGCAATGGCAGCTGGTGCTTCCTTCATCGTTGCTCCCGGCTTCGACCCCGAGGTCTGCAAGCACGTGATCGACAAGGGCGGCATTATGATGCCCGGTACCGCTTCTGCCGGCGAGATGCAGCAGGCCATGAACATGGGCTGCGAGGCCCTGAAGTTCTTCCCCGCTGAGGCAAACGGCGGTGTCGGCATGCTGAAGAACATCGGCGCTGCCCTGAAGGGCGCACGCTGGATGTGCACCGGCGGTGTCAATGCAAAGAACGTCAACGATTACCTGGGCTACGACCAGATCTTCGCTGTCGGCGGCACCTGGATGTGCAAGAGCGATGTCATCAAGGCTGGCGACTGGGCAAAGATCACTGCTCAGAGCAAGGAAGCTGTTGACACCATGCTGGGCCTGCGCCTGCATCATGTCGGCATCAACACCGGCAACGAGGAAGAGGCCATGAAGGTCGCCACCCTGCTGGGCGGTCTGCTGAACATGAAGGTCGCTCCCGGCAACTCCAGCATCTTTGTGGGCAACAAGGAATTCGAGATCATGAAGAAGCCCGGCCGCGGCACCAATGGCCACATTGCCATCGCCTGCAACAACGTTGACCGTGCCATCTATCACCTGTCTCAGCGCGGCGTGAAGTTCGATCTGGACAGCAAGAATGTCAAGAACGGCAAGACCATCGCCTGCTACTTTGCTGACGAGATCGCCGGCTTTGCAATGCACCTGGTCCAGGCCTGAGTTCCTGCGCATTTCCACGGCGTTTCCCGCCGCACCGGTCCACCCTGCGGCGGGTGATATAAAACACATCTGATTATAAAGGAGTACACCACAATGAAAGTCGTTACTTTTGGCGAACTGATGGTCCGTCTGCAGCCGTTCAACTATGAGCGCTTTGTCCAGGCTAACAGCCTGGAGTTCACCTTCGGCGGCGGCGAGGCCAACGTTGCTGTTTCTCTGGCCAACTACGGCCTGGACGCAGCTTTCGTCACTAAACTGCCCGCACACGCCATCGGTCAGGCCGCTGTCAACAGCCTGCGCCGCTACGGCGTTGACACCAGCATGATCACCCGTGGCGGTGACCGCGTTGGTATCTACTACAACGAGAAGGGCGCTTCTCAGCGTGGTTCTGTCTGCATCTACGACCGTGCCAACAGCGCAATCCAGCTGGCACAGCCTTCCGATTTCGATTGGGAGAAGATCTTCGAGGGCGTGGATTGGTTCCACTTCACCGGCATCACCCCGGCCCTGGGCGAGAACGTTGTCGAGATCTGCCGCGAGGCCTGCAAGGCTGCTAAGGCTCACGGCGTGAAGATCAGCTGCGACCTGAACTACCGCGGCAAGCTGTGGACCCGTGAGCAGGCTCGTGCTGCCATGACCGATCTGTGCCAGTACGTTGACGTCTGCATCTCCAACGAGGAGGACGCAAAGGACGTGTTCGGCATCGAGGCCGAGGCTACCGATATCTACGGCGGCAAGCTGAATGCTGAGGGCTACAAGAGCGTTGCCAAGCAGCTGGCTGACAAGTTCCACTTCGAGAAGGTCGCTATCACCCTGCGTGAGAGCCACAGCGCTTTCGACAACGGCTGGAGCGCTATGCTGTACGATGTTGCTTCCAACGAGTACTGCTTCTCCAAGAAGTATGACCTGCACATCATCGACCGCGTTGGCGGCGGTGACTCCTTCGGCGGCGGCCTGATCTACAGCCTGCTGACCGGCAAGAGCACTCAGGAAGCTGTTGAGTTCGCTGTTGCTGCTTCTGCTCTGAAGCACTCCATCGAGGGCGACTACAACATGATGACCGTGTCCGAGGTCGAGAAGCTGGCTGGCGGCGACGGTTCCGGCCGCATCCAGCGCTAAGCAAGCGTTACAGGAGGTCGTCCGCAATGGATATCCGTTATTCCTGCAACCAGAAAGATTTCAAGCGCTACACCACCGAGGAAATGCGGGACGAGATGCTCATCACCGGCCTGTACAAGGCGGATGAAGTTGTTGCCGTTTACAGCCATGTGGACCGCATGGTCACGCTGGGCTGTATGCCGGTGCACGAGACCGTGTCCATCGACAAGGGCATCGATATCTGGGCAAACTTCGGCACCCACTATTTCCTGGAGCGCCGCGAGATCGGTATGTTCAACATCGGCAAGGATTCCACCGGTATCGTGGTGGCTGACGGCGTGAAGTATGAGCTGGGCTACAAGGACTGCCTGTACATCACCCAGGGCACCAAGGAAGTGACCTTTGCTTCCGCTGATCCCGAGCATCCTGCCAAGTTCTATATGGTGTCTGCTCCGGCACACTGCGCTTATGAGACCCGCCTGATCAAGATGGCCGATGCAAACCATCGTCCTCTGGGCAGCGTGGAAACCTGCAACAAACGCACCATCAATCAGTTCATCCACCCGGACGTGCTGAAGACCTGCCAGCTGAGCATGGGCATGACCGAGCTGGACCCCGGTTCCAACTGGAACACGATGCCCAGCCACACCCATGAGCGGCGGATGGAGATTTACACCTACTTTGAATTGCCCGAGGGGCAGGTGGTGTTCCACATGTGCGGTGAGCCTACCCAGACCCGCCATATCGTGATGCACAACGAGGATGCTGTCATCAGCCCTTCCTGGAGCATCCACAGCGGTGTCGGCACCTCGAACTATACGTTCATCTGGGCTATGGGCGGCGAAAACATGGAGTTTGACGACATGGATAACATCGCTACCACCGACCTGCGCTAAACACAAATAAGACCCCGCACCGGCGATCCGGCGCGGGGTTTTTCAGTAAAGGAGTTCTACTTATGGATCTTACTGCATTTGACCTGAAGGGCAAGGTTGCCCTGGTCACCGGCGGCGCACACGGCATCGGCTTCTCCATTGCCGAGGGCATGGCAAAGTGCGGCGCTACCGTCTGCTTCAACTGCTCCAACGAGGGCAGCCTGGAAAAGGGCCTGGCCGCCTACAAGGCTGCCGGCATCGACGCACACGGCTATGTGGCCGATGTCACCGATGAGGCTGCCGTGAACGCCATGATCGCCCAGATCAAGGCTGAGGTGGGCCCCGTGGACATTCTGGTGAACAACGCCGGTCTGATGAAGCGTGTGCCCATGATCGAGATGAGCCACACCGATTTCCTGCGCGTCATCGACGTGCACGTTGGCGGTGCTTTCAACTGCTCCAAGGCGGTTCTGCCTGATATGATCGCCAAGCGCGAGGGCAAGATCATCAATATCTGCTCCATGATGAGCGAGCTGGGCCGCGAGACTGTCTCCGCCTACGCTGCCGCCAAGGGCGCACTGAAGATGCTGACCCGCAACATCGCCTCCGAGTACGGCGAGTACAACATCCAGTGCAACGGCATGGGCCCCGGCTACATTGCCACCGCCCAGACCGCTCCCCTGCGCGAGATCCAGCCCGATGGCAGCCGCCATCCCTTTGATACCTTCATCTGCGCCAAGACCCCCAGCAGGCCGCTGGGGCACCCCCGAGGACATGGTCGGCCCCTGCGTGTTCCTGGCTTCCCACGCTTCCGACTTTGTCAACGGCCAGATTCTGTACGCTGATGGCGGCATCCTGGCTTACATCGGCAAGCAGCCCAAGTAAGTAAAGCACAGCGAAACAGAAAAGACCCTCTCCGTCATTGCCTCGCAATGCCGCCCCTCCCTTTTGGAGGTGCTGGCGGGCATCAGCAGGACGGAGAGGGTCTTTGTATTACTTTTCACACTTTTGTAAAGGATTTGTTATTGTATTCTTCGACATATCCTTGTATAATAGTTGCCTGTGGATAGCTTTTCACGAGAGCTGCCCACGAGAAAAGATTTTCGTCACAAACAAGGAGAGATACACAATGAAACTCAAGAATGTTGCTGTTGTTGCCGCTGCTCTGGCACTGGCTGTTGGTATGACCGCTTGCGGCGGTTCTGCTTCTTCCACCACCGCTTCTTCCGTTGCTTCCTCCGCTGCCGCTTCCTCTGAGGCTGCAAGCTCTGAGGCAGCTTCCAGCGAGGCCGAGGTCGAGTCCGCTGAGTACACTGTCTACAACACCACCGGCGAGAATGTCACCGACCTGTACCTGTACGCTGCTGGCTCTGAGGACAAGGGCGAGAACCTGGCTGCTGACGGCCTGGCTGACGGCGACAGCGTTGTGCTGACCCTGCCCGAGGACGCTGACAAGAGCGCTGAGTATGTCCTGGAGTTCACCACCGAGGGCGGCGACACCCAGAGCTTCGACACCCTGGGCTACGAGGTTGCTCCCATCTCCCTGCTGAGCGTTGACGCTGCTGCAGGTGCTACCCCCATCAGCTTCACCGCTCCGGAGCAGTAAAAAAAAGCGCAGTCCTGAGCCTGTAACATAAAAACTCCCCTGCACTCCAATTTTTCACCGGAATGCAGGGGTAGTTTTTTCGCGTATCAAAGGTTTCGCAGCGGGCAGTGCGTTCGTGCTGACAGAGGGAGTTGTAGCCTAGCTGATAATCAAAAAATTCAGTTGATAATTATTTTCATTATTTGTGCAGTTTTGCCCTTTCCAACCGGGTTATAATGTGGTAAGGTAAAAGCACAAAAATGCAGAGACGCTTAGGAGCTTTCCAAAGCGTCTCTGCTTTTTTTAATCCGTTTTTTCTCAGGCCTGCGGTTTGTTCAGATAACGATAAATCGTAGGAACTGACACTGAAAGTTGATCTGCGATCTCCGCAACCGCGCCTTTCATCATCAGGATACCGTCTGCATCCAGCTTATGTACTACGCGGATCTTTTCCTGCATGGACATGTGGGCCGGGGCAGTGCCTTCCCTGCTGATGATTTCCGCAATGCGAGAGTGCATCACACTCTCCAGCGGACTGCTCAGATCCTCAGAGGGCGAATCTTCCGGCGGAGCCGAGAGATTGAACCGGTCCAGCAGCGCACGCAGAGCAAGATGCAGCTCCTGTGCAGCAGCCAGTTCCTTGTTGACGCAGAGCATCCCGATGAGCCGTCCCTCGTTCTTGATGAAGTACGTCGAGGACAGGAATTCCCCGCTCTTGGTCTTTCCTTTGTAGTTCAACAGAGATTCAGTATCAGCGTAAGTCCCTTTTTCCTGCAATTCCCGTGCAAGGTCGGTCATGGGGTCACCCAGCTCACGGCCAGAAATTCCGTTTCCAATGGCGATAATAGACTGTTCCGGGTTGGTCACATCATGGATGACGATCTCACACCCCGGTCCGCACACAGCCGCCAGAAACGGAACGAAATCCGTGTAGCACTTCAGCAATTCCTGATCTGTCACATCGTTGTCCTCCTGTTTCTCACCGTAATTATTCTATTATTATTTATTATATAGAATTTTGCGGCAGAGCGCAAGTTAGCAATCTGCACAATTTAGAGTGATAAAATTTTACTCACGATGATAAAAATAATATTTGTAAAAAAGTATTTACATTTGTGATGTGGTATTGTATAATCGCATCAACAAGTGATAAATAAATTATCACAGTGATTTCGGCATTCTTAAATTCAAAGGAGTTGTTTCTATCATGGCAAAGAATCAGGTATCTACCCCCGCAGCACCCGCAGCCATTGGTCCCTACTCTCAGGGCATCACCGCCACCGGCACAGCCGTCTATGTTTCCGGTCAGCTGCCCATCGACCCCGCTACCGGCGCTTTCCCCGGTGAGGACATCACCAGCCAAACTCGTCAGTCCATTGAGAACATCAAGGCTGTGCTGGCCGCTGCCGGTTACGAGCTGTCCGATGTGGTCAAGACCACCGTCCTACTCAAGGACATCGCCGATTTTGGCGCAATGAACGAGGTCTATGCATCCTACTTTACCGGTGTCTGCCCGGCACGCAGTGCCTTCCAGGTGATTGCACTGCCCAAGGGTGCCCGGGTCGAGATCGAGGCTGTCGCAGTCAAGTAATATTCTGCACTCCCTGCCGATTTTCTCACTTTTCCCACAGGTCACAACGGGCACCTCAATAAAAACGCTACCAAGAAAAGAGAGGTATTATATTATGGAAGAAAAAGGCAAAAAATTAGGCCTCTGGAACATTATTGGTCTGGGCCTTGGCGGTGCCATCGGCACCGGTATCTTCGTGCTGCTGGGCTATGGCATTGCCTACACCGGCCGCTCCATTTCTCTGGTCGTTGCCATTGGCTGCTTCTTCATGCTGCTGGCTTACTGGTATAACCTGGCAATGCCCGCCATGTTCGTGATGAAGGGCGGCGATTACAGCATGAAGGCCATGCTGTTCAACCCGTTTATGAGCGGTGTCAGCGCCTGGATGATTCTGGTCAACGGCCTGGCAATGTCCAGCTACTCGGTAGCTCTGGCACAGTATCTGGCCATCGCCATTCCCAGCTTGCAAAATCATCAGACGCTCGTTGCATTTATTGCAATGACCCTGTTCTTCCTTTCCACCATCAAGGGTTCCCGCTTCATTACCATTCTGGAAAACATCATCACACTGGTTCTGGTAGCTTCTCTGGTCATCTTCGTTGTCTTTGGTCTGCCCAAAGTCGATTTTGCCAACACCTTCTCCAGCGCTGACGGCGGCTTCTTCCACGGCGGCTTCACCGGTTTCGTCTCCGCATTGGCCGTTATGGGCTGGGCCTGCCAGGGCACCACGATGGCTCCCGTCTCCATGGCAGCCGTTACCAAGAACCCCAAGCGCACCATTCCTCTGGGCATTATCATCATCACCCTGCTGCTGGCTGTGATCTACGGTACCATGGGCATTGTCGCCGGTGGTGTCCTACCCTATGTTGAGACTGCCGGTCAGAACATCAGTGTGACCGCTGAGGCAATCCTTCCCCGTGCACTGTACATCTTCTTCGTGGTCGGCGGCGGCATCGGTGCCATCGCAAGCGACGGCTGGCTGCCTTCCGTCCTTTGAAAAAGACTGATAAGAACGGTTATCCCTACGTCATTTACCTGCTGTTCTATGTCATCAGCATCATCCCCATCCTCACCGGCCGTAGCCTGGATGCCATCGTCTCTCAGGTGATGATTCCCACCATGCTCATCAACATCTACATGAACCTGACCTGCCTGGTTCTGCCCAAGAAATACCCGGAGCAGTGGGCACAGCGCAGTATCAAGATGCCCCTGTGGTTCTACAACGTCTGCTGCGTGCTGGGTGCCTTCTGCGCCGGCGTGGTTGCTTTCAACCTGTTCAAGGATCTGACCTTCAACGATGCCGTGTTCGCTATTGTCATCGTTGTTGTGATGTGCGTGCTGAGCATCCTGCGCCTGAAGCAGGGTGCTGTCAAGGCCGAGGATCTGGCCGCCAAGAAAGAGGAGATCGTCCGTCAGGCCATTGCAGATACCACTGCTGACGAGGCAGAAGCCGCTTGATTTTTCTGATGTTTCAATGAAGAGTTCAATCCCATACACACTGTAAGAAATCGGCATTTGCCGGAAAAGGAGAATTTACTATGAAGTACGATTTCACCTCCATCATGGACCGCCATGGCAAGGATGCAACCGCCATCGATGGTCTGGGCTCAATGCCCGGCTTCACTCCCGACCTGCCCAAGGAAGGCTATGATGCCATTCCCATGTGGGTGGCTGACATGAACTTTCCCACCGTGCCCACCATCCCGGAAGCCATCATCGAGCGTGCAAAGCACCCGGCCTACGGCTACTTCCAGCCCTCCGATGAATACTTCGACTCCATCATCAAGTGGCACGAGACCCGCAACGATGTCAAAGGCCTGACCAAAGAGTGCATCGGCTACGAAAACGGCGTTTTGGGCGGTGTTGTCTCTGCACTGACCTGCTATGCCGCCCCCGGTGATGCCGTGCTGCTGCACAGCCCCACCTACATCGGCTTTACCATGTGCATTGAGAACAACGGCTATAAGATCGTTCACAGCCCGCTGGTCAAGGATGAAAACGGTATCTGGCGGATGGACTACGAGGATATGGATGCCAAGATCAAGGCAAACCACATCCACGTTGCCGTGTTCTGCAGCCCTCACAATCCCTGCGGCCGTGTCTGGGAACGCTGGGAGATCGAGAAGGCCATGGAAGTCTACAAGGCAAACGACTGTATCGTGATCTCGGATGAGATCTGGTCTGATATCATTCTGGAAGGCCACAAGCACATTCCCACCCAGTCCGTCAGCGAGGATGCACGGATGCGCACTGTCGCTGTCTATGCTCCCTCCAAGACCTTCAACCTGGCCGGTCTGGTGGGCAGCTACCATATCATCTATAACCCCACCATCCGTGACCGCGTGGTTGCCAAGAGCAGCAAGCCCCACTATAACGATATGAACGTGCTGTCCATGCACGCCCTGATCGGTGCCTACAAGCCCGAGGGCTACGAGTGGGTCGATGAGCTGCGTCAGACCATTACCGGCAATGTGGATTACGCCTGCGATTACATCACAAAGCACTTTGAGGGTGTGACCGTCTCCAAGCCTGAAGGTACTTACATGCTGTTCGTGGACTGCACCGAATGGTGCGAGAAGCACGGCAAGACCATTCAGGAACTGGAAAAGGCCTGCTGGAACGTTGGCGTTGCGATCCAGGATGGCCGGATGTTCCACGGCCCCTGCTCCATCCGCATGAACCTGGCTCTGCCCCTGTCCCGCGTGAAGGAAGCCTTTGACCGTCTGGACAAGCACGTGTTCAACGGAGAGTGGGTGTGAGTTATGGCTGCTGAAACTGCTGCCCGCCTGACGGTGGGCGAGGTGATGCCCAACTTCACCTATGACACACCTTTTGCAACTGCTCTAACTCTATCCGATACGGTGCAGAAGACCTCGAAGACCGCACTCCTCTTCCTACGTTACTACGGCTGCACCCTCTGCCAGTACGACATCCATCAGCTGACTGAGAACTACCATCAGATCACCGATGTAGGCGGTCAAGTCATCGTTGTCCTGCAATCCGATCCCGCCGGGCTGGCGCAGGAGCTGCAGCCTGATACCTTCCCCTTCTCCATCCTGTGTGACCCAAAAGCTGCTCTGTATGAGCGCTTTGGCATCCAGCCCGCGGCCTCTATGGCCAAGATGGCTGATGCCGGGACGATGTTGAAGATTGCCAAAGCAACTGCCGCAGGCTACAAGCACGGTGCCTACGAGGGCAACGAGCTGCAGCTGCCCGCCTGCTTTGTGGTGGACAAGGAGCGGAAGATCCTCTACGCACACTACGGCAAGAGCGCCGGAGACATCCCCGATGCCCGCACCCTGGCCAGCCTCCTCAAATGACATTTCTCCATTTTTTACCAGCATAACCTCTGAGACCCTCTTCTATCAGCAAGACAAACGCCGCATGGCTTCCTCCCCGGAGCACATGCGGCGTTGGTCTTTTCTGTTATTTCAAAAAGAAATGTACTTCAAGCTTAGACCTTCTCAATGGTGATGGTCCACTCGCTGGTCATAGCCTCATCGGGCTCCAGCACCTCGTGCTTGCCCTCTTCGTTCACGCTGTTGGCCCAGCCGTTCCAGGGCTCCATGCAGACGAAGTTCTCGGCATCCTGCTGCCACAGCACACCGTTGGTAAAGCTCTCATCAGCATCCACGGTGACCTTGTGGCCGTTGCCCTTATCCGTAAAGGTCATGGGGAACTCCACACCGGTCATCAGACGGATGGAGTTGTCAGAGCCTTCCTTGCGGGTCAGTGTGATCTTCTCGGGTGCGGCAGGCTGCTCGCCCTTGGCATCCTCGGAGCAGGTGGCACACTTGATGTCAAAGTCCACATTCTCCAGAGCAGAGGCCACAAAGTAGGGATGATAGCCAAAGCTGAAGGGCATCGGAACATCGCCCTCATTGATCACAGTCATGCTCAGGGAAGCGGTGTTGCCCTGCAGGTTGTAGTTCATCAGGACCGTGAAATCGAAGGGGTAGAGGAACTTGGTCAGGGGGCTGGACTCCAGGATCAGGGTCACGCCGTCGGGGCCAACGCTCTCCACTTCCCAGGGGCACAGGTCAGCCATGCCGTGGATCTCCATGGGGTAGGCCTGGCCGTTGAAGATGTGCACGCCGTTGTCGGGCTTGCCGCAGTTGGGGAACAGCACAGGGATGCCGAAGCGGGGGCGGTTGCACTCGCTGAAGTTGGGGCGGCGGGTCCAGATGTACTCGTCGCCGTCCAGGGTAAAGCCGGTGACCATGCCGCCGCGCTCGGGGGTGATGGTCAGGGCAGTTTTTGCCACGGGGTCGGTGATGACATACTGCTCAAAGCATGCGCCGCCCTCGGTGACGTACTGGGTGGTGATCTGGTTCATAAGTTGTACCTCCATATCATTTGATACAAAAAGGCCGCCGTACGCGCAAAAAGCACGCACAGCAGCCATTTTTCAATTAAAGAACAACGCCATCCTTGAAGATGGAGATCTCGCGGAAGCCGTGCTTCTCGGCCTTGGTCTGCTCACCGCCTGCAACGCGGATGACCAGATCCAGCAGGTCGCGGGCGGCCTCGTCGATGGTCTTTTCACCGTCCGCGATAACACCGGTGTTGAAGTCGATCCAGCCGGATTTCTTCTCGGCCAGCGGGGTGTTGGTGGAGATCTTCAGGGTGGGGGCCCGGGGCAGAGAACGGGGTGCCGCGGCCGGTGGAGAAGAGGATCAGGTGAGCGCCTGCGGCGGTCATGGCCGTTGCGGACACCAGATCGTTGCCGGGGCCGTAGAGCATGTTCAGGCCCTTGGTCACCACGGGGTCACCGTAGCCGATGACATCCATGATCGGGGGCGGTGCCGCCCTTCTGGACACAGCCGCAGCTCTTGTCCTCCAGGGTGGTGATGCCGCCCTGCTTGTTGCCCGGAGAGGGGTTGTCGTAAACCACCTCGTTGTGGCTGATGAAGTATTCCTTGAAGCCGTTGATCATGTGCTCGGCCTTGACGAATACCTCCTTGTTGATGCAGCGGTCCATCAGGAAGCCCTCGGCACCAAACATCTCGGGCACCTCGGTCAGGACGGTGGAACCGCCGCGCTGGCCCATCATATCGGAGAAGCGGCCGATGGTGGGGTTGGCGGTGATGCCGGACAGGCCGTCCGAGCCGCCGCACTTCATGCCGACCACCAGCTCGCTCACAGGGATAGGCTCACGCTTGAACTGACCGGCGTAAGCAGCCAGCTCTTTCAGGATCTCACGGGCGGCGGTGAACTCGTCGTCCACATCCTGGCAGGTCAGGAACTTGACCCGGTCGTGGTCATACTCGCCCAGCTCTTCCACGAACTGATCGTGCTGCAGGTTTTCGCAGCCCAGATGCAGCACCAGAACAGCGGCGGCATTGGGGTGGCGGACCAGCGCGGCCAACAGCTTGCGGGTCTGGGCATGGTCGTGGCCGGTCTGGCTGCAGCCAAACGGATGGGTAAAGGTGTACAGGCCCTCAATGGAGCCGGTGACCAGATCCTGGTTGTCGTTCACCATCTTCTTGGCGATGTCGTTGACACAGCCGACCGTGGGAATGATCCAGATCTCGTTGCGGATGGCGGCACGGCCATCCTTGCGGCGGAAGCCCATAAAGGTCTCGGCTCCACCTTGGGCAGGGAGCCAGGTCGGGGGCGGGGTTATAGCTGTACTCCACCTCACCGGACAGGTTGGTGTGGACATTGTGGGTGTGCATCCAGGTGCCCGGCTCTGCATCGGCGGTGGCATGACCGATGGGGAAACCGTACTTGATGACATTTTCACCATTCTTGATGGGCTTTACTGCCATCTTGTGGCCCTGAGGGATATCCTCCAGCGCGGTCACGGCAAGGCCGTCCACCTCCACCAGAGTACCCTTGGCAATGGGGTGCAGTGCAACCACCACGTTGTCAATGGGGCTGATATGAATCGCCTGCGGCATAGTTATTCTCCTTAATGACATTTACAAAGCACAAGGAGGCCGCTGCCCAAAGCAGCAGCCCCTTGTTGTGCAGGTGATATTCCAGCTTACAGGCAGCTCTTGTAGGCAGCTTCGGCACCCTGGGTGCGGATCAGCTCCAGATCAGCCAGAACAGCGGCCTCCAGGCCCTCGATCTTGGTCAGATCCTGATCCCACATCTGGGTGTTGGTCAGAACGGCGTGCACCAGCTGAGCGTCGGTGTCGTCCTTGTGTGCATAGTAGAAGTCCAATGCCCATGCGTCATCCTGGATCTTGTAGGTGTTGCCTGCGGGGCGCTTGCAGATCAGGCCGTCGGCAGTGCGCTCCTGGATATCATTGGAGTAGAAGGCAATGTAAGCAGCCAGGCTCATGGTCAGGCACTTGGGCAGCTGCTTCTGCTCCTCGATGTAAGCCAGGAAGGAAGGCATGTTGCGGGCCTTCCACTTGGAGGTGGAGTTCAGGGAGATGCTTATCAGCTCGTGGTTGACGAAGGGGTTGTTGAAGCGGTCCTCAACGGCGGAAGCAAACTCTTCCAGATCCTTCTTGTCCAGAGGCAGGGTGGGGATGATCTCCTCATGCAGCATCTTGTTCATAAAGCCGCGGACGGTATCGTTGTGCATGCAGTCACGGACGATGTCAAAGCCAGCCAGATATGCGCCCAGAACGAAGCCGGTATGTGCACCGTTCAGGATGCGGACCTTGCGCTTCTTGTAGGGGGTAACATCAGGCACGACCATGACGTTGACGCCGGCCTTCTTGAACGGCAGCTTGTCCTCCAGACCTGCAGGACCCTCGATGACCCACACGCCGAAGACTTCGCCGACATCCAGCACCTGATCGTGGTAGCCGTTGGCCTCTTCCATGGCAGCCAGCTCCTTGGGATCGCGGATGCGGCCCGGAACGATGCGGTCCACCAGAGTGGAGCAGAAGGTGTTGGCGTTGTTCATCCAGTCGATGAACTCAGCTTCCAGATTCCAGTCCTTGGCGTAGTTGTTGCAGCACTTCTTCAGCTCTTTGCCGTTGTTGTCGATCAGCTCGCAGCTCAGGATGACCAGACCCTTATCCGCAGCACCGTTGAATGCCTTGTAGCGCTCGTACAGCACGCGGGTCAGCTTTGCGGGGAAGCTGTTGGGAGGAACCTGATCGAACTCACTGTCACCCTGGGTGTAAGCGATGCCGGCCTCGGTGGTGTTGGATACAACCGTTTCCAGATCCTCAGAGCGGGCCAGAGCCAGCACTTCATCCCACTTGCCATCGATGTAGGGGCAGACACAGTCAGACACGCAGGAGATCACGCGCTTTGCATCCACCTTCTGGCCCTTCTCGCTGCCGCGCAGGTACAGGGTGTACAGGCCCTCCTGCTCGTTGATCCAGTCAGCCATCTGGGGGAAGTTGCCGATGGGCTGCACCAGCTTTACCTTGCCGTTGTAGCCAGCCTTCTCGTTGGCGATATCATAGAAATAGTCCACGAATGCGCGCAGGAAGTTCCCCTCGCCAAACTGCATGACCTTGACAGGGGCATCCTTGAGGATGTAGCCGTTGTAGCCGGTCTCAGACAGAACCTTGTAATTCAAAGTTTCCATATCACGTGTTCTCCTTTTTTGCTTGCCTTTGCTTCTCTCTGGGGCACCCCTTTGTGCCCCGCATTCTGTCTCTATTGTATGCTGTTGTATACAAAGAAGTCAAGTGATTTTTTGCTAGAATTTTTGGCCCAAAACAGGCCATTTTTATAAATTCCAGCGCTTTTTTACAAGGAAAAGTCTGGAAAAATTTGTCAGCTTTTTTCAGTTGTATACATTATCGTTTTCCGCTATACTAAAGATAGGCTTAGCACGCCCTGCATGGGCGCTGTTAAAGGTACCCCATAGTGATATATTAGTACATTAGAATGAAAAGGAGTTTTCGACCCATGAAAGCATTTATGGACAAGGAATTCATGCTCCAGTCTCCTGTGGCTCAGCATCTGTATCACACCTACGCTGCTGATATGCCCATCTGCGACTATCACTGCCATATCTCCCCGAAGGAGATCTACGAGAACCGCCGCTTTGAGAACATCGCTCAGGTGTGGCTGGGCGGCCGCCAGCCCGACGGCTCTCTGGCAGGCGACCACTACAAGTGGCGCGTGATGCGTTCCAACGGCGTGCCCGAGGAGTACATCACCGGCACCAAGCCCGACCGTGAGCGTTTCCAGAAGTTTGCTGAGGCTCTGCCCATGTGCGTTGGCAACCCCATGTACCACTGGTGCCACCTGGAGCTGCGCAAGTACTTCGGCTATCAGGGTGTGCTGAACGGCGACACCGCTGAGGAAGTCTGGAACCTGTGCAACGACAAGCTGCAGCACGACGACAGCATGACTGTCCGCGGCCTGATCGAGCAGTCCAATGTTGCTTTCATCGGCACCACCGACGACCCCATCGATGATCTGGCATGGCACAAGAAGATCAAGGAAGATCCTTCCATCAAATTCACCGTTGCTCCCTCCTTCCGCCCCGACAAGGCTCTCAACATCCAGAAGCCCGGCTTCGTGGAGTACATGGGCAAGCTGGCTCAGGCCGTTGGCAAGGAAAAGCTGGAGTGCATCAACTGCGTCACCGACGCTCTGACCCAGCGCATCGAGTTCTTTGCCGAGATGGGCTGCCGCGCATCTGACCACGGCCTGGACTATGTGCCCTACCGTGAAGCCACCAAGGAAGAGGTCAACGCCATCTACCAGAAGGCTATGGCCGGTGAGACCGTGACCGCTGAAGAGACTGAGAAGTACCAGACCTACATCCTGATCCACCTGGGCAAGCAGTATCACCGCCTGAACATCGCCATGCAGATGCACTACAACTGCCTGCGCGGTGTCAACCGTAAGATGAACGCCCTGCTGGGACCCGATACCGGTTTCGACATGATCAACACTGCCAAGTGCGGCGGCGAGATCGCTGCTCTGCTGAGCGCCCTGAACGACACCGATGAGTGCCCCAAGGTCATCATCTACAGCCTGAACCCCGCTGACAACGAGCAGATCGGCACCATTCTGGGCTGCTTCCAGAATGATGAGATCCCCGGCAAGATCCAGCACGGCTCCGGCTGGTGGTTCAACGACCAGAAGATCGGCATGGAGAACCAGATGAAGAGCCTGGCAAACCTGGGCCTGCTGGGCAACTTTGTTGGTATGCTGACCGACAGCCGCAGCTTCCTGAGCTACACCCGCCACGACTACTTCCGCCGCATCCTGTGCAACCTGATCGGCCAGTGGGTCGAGGATGGCGAGTATCCCAACGATGAGAAGGCTCTGGAGAAGATCGTCAAGGGCATCTGCTTCGACAACGCAAAGCGTTACTTCGCTCTGTAAGCAGCGTCTCTGCATCCCCTTTCCATAACTCGTAAAAGCGCTCTGCCGGTTTGCCCCGGCAGGGCGCTTTTTTCTGTGCAGCCGTATTCACAAAAATGTAACTTGCATTCTGTCGTCAAATCGGGTAGGATAACGTTGAATCAAAACCGAAGGGGAACGTGAAGATGCTGAAACGTTTTGTAAAGCGGCTGCTCAGCTGCCTGCTGCTGGCGGCGCTGTTTGTATTGGTTGTCATTGGCGGAACACTGGGCGTGCAGGGCTGGCGGCTCTACCGCGCCACAGCGGCGCAAAAGCCCATTGCCAGCCTCTATGATGAGATCCGCTCCCGGCCCGGCTTTGCCAGCTGTGACCAGCTGCCCCAGACCTATATCGACGCGGTCATTTCCGTGGAGGACAGCCGGTTTGAAAGGCACCACGGCATCGACCCGGCGGCCATTGTCCGGGCGCTCTGGGCCGACCTGCGCACCCGCTCTCTGGCCGAGGGCGGCAGCACCCTGACCCAGCAGCTGGCCAAAAACGAGCTGTTCACCCAGGAAAAGCAGCTGGCCCGCAAGGCAGCGGAGATGTTTGCCGCCAGGGACATCGAGGATTACTACTCCAAACAGCAGATCTTTGAGATGTACGCAGGCAGCTGCTACTTCGGCAACCAGTGGTCCGGCGTGGCACAGGCTGCGCAGGGCTACTTTGGCAAGCCCACCCGGGAGCTGACCCGCGCCGAGTGTGTGGTACTGGCCGGCCTGCCCAACGCGCCCTCGGTCTACGCCGCCAACGGGGAGCTGGCCCGCAGGCGCGCGCTCGTGCTGGTGGAGCGGATGGAGCGCGCCAAAAAGCTGACCCACACCCAGGCACTGGAGCTCCGGGATGAAGTCAGTGCCCTGCCCCTTTGGTGAGAAAAAACCAGAATTTATCCGGGTTTTCCATAAATAATGCTAACACCGGGAGCGGATGCCATGATATCCTTAGTGGCAGATCAAACCCGGAAGGAGCATGTAAAACTTATGGAAAAAACCAAAAAGGGTTCCGGCACCACCGACCTCACGGTGGGCAGGCCGCTGCCCCAGATCCTGAAATTTGCCCTGCCGCTGGTGCTGGGCACCCTGTTCCAGCAGCTGTACAGCTTTGTGGACACCGTCATTGTGGGGCGCTGTCTGGGCACCGATGCACTGGGCGCGGTGGGCACCACCTACTCTCTGAATTTTCTCATTTTAGGCTTTGTGCTGGGTTCCTGCACGGGTTTTGGCATCCCGGTGGCCCAGAGCTTTGGTGCAAGGGACAGCGAGGATATGCACAAGTATCTGTTCAACGGCGCGGTCCTCTGCGTGGTCCTGAGCGTGGTGTTCACCATCGTCACCACCCTCACTGCTGCCCCGCTGCTGCAGCTCATCCACACCCCGGCCGAGCTGTTCCCGGACGCGGTGGCCTACATCCGCATCATCTTCCTCGGCATTCCGGCCACGGTGCTGTTCAACTACACCTCCACCGTCCTGCACAGTCTGGGCGATTCCCAGCACCCATTCTATTTCCTGCTAATCTCCAGTTTCCTGAACATCGGGCTGGACTGGCTGTTCATCGTACCGCTGGGTATGGGCGTGGAGGGCGCAGCCATCGCCACCGTTGTCAGCCAGCTGTTCAGCGGCCTGCTTTGCACCTGGTGGTTCTTCACCCGGGTGGAGGGCATCCATTTCACCCGGGAAAACTGTGTCCTCTCGGCGGGGCACTGCGGGCGGCTGGCCTATATCGGCCTTCCGATGGGCTTTGAGTATTCCGTTTCTGCCATCGGTGCCTTCATCATGCAGGATGCCATCAACCTGCTGGGCAGCACCGCCGTGGCCGCCCAGACCGCCGGTGAGAAGATTCGCCAGATGTTCACCGTGCCCATGGCAAGCGTGGGCACGGCTATGGCAACTTATGTCGGCCAGAACCACGGTGCCCACCGCACTGACCGCGTCAGGCAGGGCATCCGGGATGGCTGCATCCTCCAGCTGTGCTACTGCGCGGCTGCCTGGGTGGTGCTCTTCTTCGTCAAGGGCTGGGCCGTGGGCCTTGTTCTGGGCGATGCCGACCCTGCCGTGACTTCCGGTGCTGTGGAATACCTGACCGTGATCAGCGTGCTGTTCTGCATCAACGGCCTGCTGATGGTCTTCCGCAACACCCTGCAGGGTCTGGGATACAGTGTGCAGGCCGTTATCTCCGGTGTGGGCGAGCTCATCGGCCGCGCGCTCTGCGGCTGGCTGGCCGTTCATAGTCTGGGCTACTTCGGCATCTGCATTGCCAACCCCATTGCCTGGGGTCTGGCACTGCTCTACTGTGTGTTCATGGTGACCAGAGTTCTGAAAAAAGAGAACGCATAAAAACACCCCTCTCCGTCCGTGCGGCCGCACAGCGGAGAGGGGTGATTTTTATGCGATCAATCAATAAGGCTTACGAACACCGGGCAGAGCACTGCGGTCAGCACACCGGCCACGGCGATGGACAGGCCGCTCATGGCACCTTCCACCTCGCCCATCTGCAGGGCCTTGCTGGTGCCCACGGCATGGGCCGAGGTGCCAATGCCCACGCCCTTGGCAATGGGGTCGGTGATGTGAAACGCCTTGCAGACCGTCTCGGCCAGCAGGTTGCCCACGATGCCCGTCAGGATGACGATGGCACCAGTCAGGGCTGCAATGCCGCCCAGCTCTGCAGCTACATCCATGCTGATGGCGGTGGTCACGGATTTGGGCAGCAGGGTGGCGTACTGCTCCTGGGTCAGGTGCAGCGCCAGTGCCAGTGCCAGCGCACTGCCCAGGCTGACCAGTGTGCCCACCGAGATGCCCGCAATGATGGCAGCGGCGTTTGCCTTGAGCAGGTCGAGCTTTTCATACAGCGGGATGGCCAGCGCCACGGTGGCGGGCAGCAGCAGGTAGTTCACCGGGGCGGCGCTGACCTTGTAGTCGGCATAGGGGATGCCGCATACCGACAGAAAAACGATCACAAAGATTGCACCCAGCAGCAGCGGGTTAAAAAATGCCTTTCCGGTCACTCTGTTCACAAGGGCTCCCAGTGCAAAGGCGGCCAGTGTCAGCAGCACACCCCAGGCAACAGAGCCCGAAAGGAACTCATTCAGCAATTCCATCATTGGCAGCAGCCTCCTTGTCCTTTTTGCGGCTGGTCAGAGCCTGCGTGGTTTTTTCCGGCGGTCACCATGACCAGAACCGTGACCGGGATGATGGCGATGATGATGGGCAGCAGCATCTCCCCCATCTCCGCCCAAAGCTCCATCACGCCTGCGGCGGCGGGCACAAAGAGCAGCGGGAAGATACCGGTGAGAAACACGCCCACCTCTTTTACATCCTCCAGCCGGATCAGCCGGAAGTTCAGGGCCAGCAGCAGCAGCACAAGCCCGTACACACTGGCCGGAACCGGCAGCGGCAGCACAGTATGACATACTTCCCCCAGAAAGCAAACGCAAGATACGTGCAAATTGAAACAGATAATTCGTAAAAAAATACCCCCCTTGTCCTAACAGCTAAGTCAAAATTATAGCCCGAAAACCTCCTGGGGGGCGCAACAGCAATATCTGACAAGGAATTGTTGCATTTTGCCGGAAAACTGTGGAAAAGAAAAAGGCCCGGCAGAGAGCGCACACCCATGCGCCGCGATCTGCCGGGCCGATCCACTGCGGACCAGTAATTTTTTTCTGTGTTTCCCGCACGCTCCCTCAGTTCCGCAAAACAGCTTCGATCCGTTCCTTGTCCAGCCCCTCGCCGATGACGATGAGCACCTCCTGCCCTGCCGGAATGGGAGCCGCGGTCAGGCCGTCGGCGGTGGCATTCAGCTCCACCCAGCCGCCTGCATCCCGCACAAAGCCCTTGACCCGCAGCACCCGGCCGCAGGCGGCATCCGTGAACAGGCTGGGAATGCGCGCTTCCAGCTGCTGCCGGGGCAGGCCCAGCTCGAGGAAATACGCCGAACCGAATGCATCGTGCGCATCAAAGCAGAGCTTTTCGCAGTCGGCATGCTGATAGCCACAGGCATCCAGCGCCGCAAGATCCGCATCCTCCAGGTCGGCCCAGTCCTTGATCAGAAAATCTTTTTCCGTCAGGGTACGGCTGCACTTGCAGGCCGCCAGGGCACGCTTCAGGTGGTCGATGGCGCCTTCCCGCTGGGCCTGGGGGGCCAGCTGACTGCGGGAAAGCAGGATGCGTCCGGCGCTGGCGGCTTCCGATGCCAGAATGTACTCTGCCTGCGGGGAAAGCTTCTCGGGCAGCAGGGCATCCACAACGGCAAACACATTGCCCAGCGTATACCACCGATCCAGCGGCTCATCCCGCAGAACGTCAAAAAACTCGTCCACATCAAAAATGCCGCTGGGCTCCACCACCACCCGGTCGAACCCGCGCATAGCCATTGAGATGAGCTTGGTGCGCATCCGGCGCTGATGGGTATCACAATCACACCCGCCGCTGATGGTCTCGATCTCGCAGCGTTCCCCCAGCAGATCCTGCACCAGCATGGCATCCACGTTCACAGCGCCAAAGTCATTTTCCAGAATACAGACATGATGCCCCTGTGCGGTCAGATACGCAGCATATCTGCGCAGGAACGTTGTCTTGCCCGCACCCAGAAAACCGGTGATGAGATCGACCTGTACCATACGTTCCTCCTTATGCGTGGTTGAAGCCCTTGCCGAACACCTCAGTGGTGCTCAGCATGGACATAAAGGCGTTCAAGTGCTGCTTGTGGATAAAATCCTGCAGCTGGTCGGCCTCGCGGCGGGTCAGGGTGGTGTAGATGATGTAGTGGGGCTTGTCGGTATATGCGCCGAAGCAGGGCGTATAGGTTGCGCCGCGCATCAGCTTGCGCATGACAAAATCACAGATGGGTTTCCTGTCGTCGCAGACGATGAGGATGGCCTTGCACATCTTGATCTTTTCCAGCACGGCATCAATGACCAGCGATTTCACGGTCAGACCCACAAAGGAATAGAGGGCGGTGTACAGGTCGAACACGAAGCAGGCCGCAATGACCATGAACAGGTCGGTCAGGAACAGCGCCACTGCCACGTTGTGGATGTGGGTATACTTTTCCACGATGAGGGCAATGACATCCGTGCCGCCGGAGGAAGCGCCCACATTGAACAGCAGAGCCGACGCAATGGCCGGCAGGGCAATGGCAAACATCAGGTCGAGCATGGGCTGGTCGCTCAAGGGGCCGCGCAGGGGGCAGATCTTTTCCAGCGCCATCAGCTCCAGCGACATGACCACAGTGGCATAGCCGGTGGTCATGGCAAACTTTTTGCCCAGAAAGATCAGGCCCACCCCCAGCAGGATCATGTTGGCCGCCGAGGAAAAGGCCGAAGCCGACAGCGGGGTGAGCTTGGCCGCCAGCGCCGCCATACCGGTCACGCCGCCAAAGACGAAGTTGTTGGGGAATTTGAAAAAGTACACACCCACCGACATGATGGAAATGCTCAGCGTGATCATTGCATACTGCTTGACATATTCAACGATCTTGTTCCGCATGGAAGATTCCGCGTTCGTATCCATAAAATTTACCGTTCAATACTCCTTTTTTGTGTTCCGCAGCCCAAACAGACAGGCTGTACCGGAAATATTGTAACACGGAACGCCCCGGGGTCAAGGGCAAATTCCACACACGCCGTCTTTTACGGGTGAAAACTGTCAACTCCACCAAAATTTCTTTCTCAAATTTCAGCGGTTCTCCCATCGGAAACGGTTCCTTCTTTTCTTGACGCACCTCCCATCGTCCATTACAATAAAATCAGAATGGAATGGTATTTTCCTCCAAAACCGAAAGAGCGTGCAATGGCTCTTATTCCGCATTGTTCGTTTCCATGAAAGGAGGGAACGGTATGAAAAGCTGCTCTCACATCTTTGCTCTTTTGACCGCCTGCATGGTTCTGCTGTGCGGCTGTTCTGACTACCTTTCGCTTTCCAAAGCATCCACCATTTCCAACCCTCAAACGGAATATGATACCGCTCTGAAAGAATATCTTGCTTCGCTGGAAACACCGCTTTCCACCATAGAAATCAAACACGGCGAGGACACCCCTATTGTCTGGGAAGATACCGGAATGGAAGCCGCTGTCCGGCTCCTGTTGAACCGCCCGGAGGGCACCATCAGCCGCAGCGATGTCTGGAATCTCAACACGCTGACTATTACCGAACGAACCATGTTTGAGGGCGATTCGGGCACGACCACCATCGTGACCGTGACCGCCCAGCAGGGAGATGCCACACTGGAACAGGAGATATCGGCTGTCGGAAAAGAAAGTCCGCTTCCTGCGCTGGTCTCTCTGCACGATCTTCAGTATTTCGACAGCCTGCAAACCTTTTCCTATTCCACCTCGCCGACGGCCAATCAGGCGTTCACGGACTTTTCCGGCGTTGAAGAGCTGTCCCATCTCGAACGCTTCAGCATGAACGGGGCACGGCCCGAAACGTTGGAGCCGCTTTCTCACCTGTCCCAGCTGAAACAACTCTCCCTGACCGAATGCGGCACCCTCGACCTGACACCTCTGGAAGGTCTGGACCAGTTGGAATCGCTGATCCTCTCTTCAAACGACAGGATCGTTTCGCTGGAACCGGTCACCAAACTCCCTGCACTGCGGTCGCTTTCCCTCAGCTCCGGCACAGCAGTTCCCAGTCTGGAGCCGCTGGCTCAGACCAATCTTGCCGTTCTTGATCTCGGCCTCGGGGTCGGGCAAAGCGGGCTTTACAAAGAAATTGATTATTCGCCCCTGTCCCAGCTGCCCGATCTGGTCTGTCTGAACCTGACAAATCACACCAGGGTCACCACAAAGCTCTGCGAACAGATCCTTGCCCATTCTCCTGACCTGCGTTTTCTGAACATCCAGAACACCCCTGCTTCGGAGGGCAGTGCACTGGATGTGGAATACCTGCAGGCTTACACAGAGGTTGATCTGCTGAAACGGCTTGCCAACAAGCTGCGCAATACCTTTGGCTGACACACAAATGCGGCCCCGGAGAGTTTTTCCTTCTCTCCGGGGCCGCGTTCTGTTCCGGCTCAGCCGAACAGCTTTTTGGTATTATGGGTATAGACCGAGAGCACCAGGCCCACACAGATGTACAGCATCAGCACCGAGCTGCCGCCCGCCGAATAGAACGGCAGGGTGACACCGATCACAGGCAGGACGCGCAGGTTCATGCCCACGTTCACGGCGATCTGGGCCAGCAGAGCGCCGCCGATGCCCGCGCAAATGAAGGTTCCCAGCAGATCCTCGCTGCGGGCACCAGTGAGGAAGGTCTTGATGACCAGTGCAAACAGCACGCCCAGCACCACACAGCAGCCCACAAAGCCCGCCGCGTTGCCGATCCAGCTCAGGATGAAATCGTTGTGGGCGTTGGGCACGCTGTAATAACTGCCGCCAAACAGCCCGTTGCCAAAGATGCCTCCCGAACCAAGCGCGATCTCGCCGCGCTGCTGCTGGTAGATGATGTTCTTCCAGATGGTCTCGCTGGGGGCCCAGCCGGTCTTGTTATCGGGATCGATGACGGCAAGGATACGGTACCACTGGTATCCCTTGCCGATCTTATCGCTGAAAAAGGCGAACGCCGTCGCCATAGCCACTGCCGCCGCCGAGACCGCCCCCAGGATATACTTCCAGCTCAGGCCCGCCGCAAACATCATGCAGCAGCCGATGATGGCATAGATGATGGCGGTGCCGTCATCGCCCTGAACATGGATGATGAGGATGGGCACTGCCAGATGCAGCAGCAGCTTGCCCAGCTCCTTTGGCTCGTTGAGCCGGGTGCGCACATTGTTCAGGTGCATGGCAAAAGTCAGGATAAAGCTGATCTTGGCCAGCTCCGTGGGCTGCAGGGTAAAGCCCCCCAGCTTGTACCAGGAATAGTTGTCGGTATCACCCGCGTTGTAGCCGATGGTCAGCGGGCCGATGCTCACATTGCGCAGCACCAGCGTGGGCAGCACCATGCCCCAGGTCAGGGCCACGTGCACCGGCCACACCTTCACCAGGCTGCGGTAATCGATGTTGGACAGCAGCACCGCAATGACCAGCCCGATGAGGGCCGCGCCTGCCTGCACCGCCGCCCGGCGGTAATCGCCCAGACCGGTGATTTGGCCGGTGATCTCATCCACGGCAAAGCCATTGCCCTGCTTGGCTGCCCAGCTCGAAAGCGCTGTCACAGCCATTACGCTGCTGAAGATGCACAGCAGCAGGTAAGTTTTATCGGTGCGCCTGAAGTAGCGCCGAATGTTTTCCAAACGAAAACACCTCTTTCTTTCATTGGATCGCCCGCTCAGGTCTGCTTCACTCGTCCGCAATGCCGGAGAGGGCGTATACTGCTCCATTATGTTATATAAGTATACCGCACCACCCATTTTTGCGCAAGATTGCGGAAGTTTTTTCCACAGATCTTTTCATCCTGTGACAACTCTGCAAAAATATTTGCCGCAGCCTTGACAAAGCCCCCTCCACCTTCTAAAATGAAAGCTGGAGACCTGCTTTTTCGGCAGGATTTTTCCGGAGGAACTTCCAAGATGAAAACAAACTCTCATCGCTTTCTGTGCGCGCTCTGCGCACTGACTGTTTTTATTTCCGCGCTCTTCCCTGCTTCTGCCTTTGCCGCACAGGCAGCCGACACCGTGGCCCAGACCACGCTGACCACTGCCGATGCCCGGGAGATGCAGCAGGCCGACAGCGCCGTGACCGCCCTGACCGGCAGCGACGCTTACGCTGAGATGACCCGTGCCCAGCGGCTGGATGCCGCCGTGGCACAGCTGCAGCAGCTGGCCGAGGAAGGGCTTGTTTCGGCGCGCTCTCTCCACGTGGACGAAGAAAACGGCATGGTCAGCTTTGCGTACAGCTGCGGCGCGCTGGGCGGCGTTCTGGTGGAGGACCCGGACGAAGAGAATACTCCCTTCGCCCCTTCCGAACTGCCCGCTGTGGATCTGCACGAAATGTCCAACGCCCCGCAGGGGGATCTGGGCAGCGCCATGATCTACTACGCCTTTGACAACACCGTGAACAGCTCCCGCTACCCGTACTACTCCTATATGAAGGGCTTCTGGACCGCGATGGGCCTGCACACCCGCATCGATACCACAGTCACCGTCTCTGACCTGAAACGGATGAACGATTACGGGCTGTGCATCCTCAGCGCCCACGGCTCCTACTACACCTACACCTCCGGTTTTCTGTTCAAGCAGACCCGTACCGAGCCGGTCATCCTGCTGACGGAGGAATCGGATTTCTACAAAGACCTCTACTACGGCATCGATCTGCTGACCCACCGGGTCATCAAGATCAACGGCCTGTACTGCATCACGCCCAGCTTTTTCCGGGCGGCTTACCGGGGCGGCCAGCTCAAGGACACCGTAGTGCTCTCCGAGACCTGCGAGTTCCTTGGCGTGAGCGGCAGTCTGGACACCTCCATGGCCGATGCCCTGCTGGCCGGTGGTGCCAAAGCAGTGGCGGGCTATGTAAACAATGTCTACACCGTGTATTCCCGCAGTATGCTGTGGGATACCGTCAACCACCTGATCCTGGGCCAGACCCTGCAGGAATCCGTTCAGCACTCCATGGATACCTATGGCGCGGATGATCTGGTCTGGTATAACGCGCAGGGCGGCAAGCGCCCCCATGCGGCGGCAGCCTACCCGCTGCTGTTCGGTGATGTTGGGGTTCGGCTGATCGAACCGAACGCGGCACCTGCCCCGCAGGAAGTACAGCAGGCCGCTTGAGCGTTGCACTTTTGCTCGATTTATATTATACTGGGGGATGGCAGAAGCTTCTGTCATCCCTTTTGATTTACCTCTCAGTCTGCTTCGCAGACAGCTGGCAAAACGGGAAAGTTCAAGCTTCAAGATGAAGGAGCATTGTATGGCTGAATATATTACACATTCCAGAGAAGAGACCGTTGCGCTGGGCCGGAAGCTGGCGGCAGTGCTGCCAGACGGGGCCTTGATCGCCTTCACCGGCGGTCTGGGCGCGGGCAAGACCGCCTTTTGTGAGGGCCTGGCCGAGGGACTGGGCTGCACCGACCCGGTCAGCAGCCCCACCTTTGCCATCGTCAACTATTACCGCGGCCCCCGTCCGCTGGCCCACTTCGACCTCTACCGCATCTCCACCGAGAACGACCTGTGCGCCGCCGGTTTTTACGATTATCTGGATCAGGGTGCCATTGTGGCCGCTGAGTGGAGCGAAAACTTCGCCGACTGCTGGCCCCGGAAGACCCGATCTACATCAACATTGACCGGGTGGATGACACCACCCGCCGCATCACCATCAAGGGGGTCAGCGTATGAATATCTTAGCCGTAGACACCGCCGGTAAAACACTGGGCGTGGCCCTGCTGCAGGACGACCGCCTGAAGTACGAGTGCTATCTGGACGGCGGCATGACCCACAGCGAGACCCTGATGCCGCTGGTGGATCACTGCCTGAAGCTGTGCGGCCTGACCTGTGCAGACATCGACCTGTTCGGTGTGAACGCAGGCCCCGGCAGCTTTACCGGCCTGCGCATCGGGCTGGCCGCCGTCAAGGGGCTGGCTTTCCCCCGCGAGACCCTCTGCGCCCCGGTCTCCACACTGGAAGCGCTGGCCGCTGCCCACACCGGCGAGGGCACCGTGCTCTGTGCGCTGGATGCCCGCCGTGCCCAGGTGTACAGCGCCGCTTTTGACCTGGCCACCCACACCCGCCTGCTGGATGATGATGCCCGGGCTGTGGCTGACCTTGCCCAATTTGTAGAAAATTGCAAAAAGCCCCTGTTTTTTTGTTGGTGATGGCGCATCTCTGTGCTATAATAAATACAGCAATGTTCCGGGCGTGCTCACTGTTCCGCCGGAGCTGCGGGGCGGCAGGGCCGCTGCCGTGGCACTGGTGGCCAAACAGATGGCCCAGCGGGGCGAAGCTGTTCTGCCTGAGGCCCTGCTGCCGGATTATCACCGCCTGAGCCAGGCCGAGCGGGAACGCGCCGAGCGACTTGCTGCCGAGGCCGCTGCCCGGAACAACGATACGGAAAATGGAAAGGATTGAAATTTCTCATGGCAAAACCCATTGCGCTTGCCGCCGACCATGGCGGTTTTGAACTGAAGGAAGCCGTCAAGGCTCATCTGGACGAGTTGGGGCTGGAGTATATCGACTTTGGCACCCACAGCACTGCCAGCGTGGATTACCCCGATATGGCACTGCCTGCCTGTGACGCTGTGGTCAGCGGTCAGTGCGACAAAGCCCTGCTGTTCTGCGGCACCGGTGTCGGCATCAGCATGGCCGCCAACAAGGTCAAGGGCATCCGCGCCTGCTGCTGCTCCGACAGCTTCAGCTGCGAGTACACCCGCCGCCACAACGATGCCAACGCCCTGTGCATGGGCGGCCGCGTTGTCGGCCCCGGCCTTGCCTGCCAGCTGGTGGATCTGTTCCTGAACACCCCGTTTGAGGGCGGCCGCCACGAAAAGCGCATTGCAAAACTGATGGCAATCGAAACCCGATAAACATAAAAAGGAGCGTGTATTTATGACCCCTATGATCGTTGAGCATCCCCTGCTGCAGCACAAGCTGAGCATTCTGCGCAACAAGCAGACCGGTACCAAGGAGTTCCGTGATCTGGTCGGCGAGATCGCAACCCTGCTGTGCTACGAGGCCACCCGTGACCTGCCCATGGAGGAGGTCGAGATCGAGACCCCCATCACCATGGCAAAGACCAAGGTGCTGGCAGGCCGCAAGCTGGCTCTGGTGCCCATCCTGCGTGCAGGCATGGGTATGCTGGACGGTATGCTGACCCTGCTGCCCGCTGCAAAGGTCGGCTTCATCGGCCTGTACCGCAACGAGGAGACCCTGCAGCCCGTGGAATACTTCTGCAAACTGCCCCAGGATATCGCCGAGCGTGACGTTCTGGTTCTGGATCCCATGCTGGCAACCGGCGGCAGCGCCATTGATGCCATTACCCAGATCAAGAAGCACGGCGCAAAGCGCATCAAGTTCATCGGTCTGATCGCCGCTCCGGAAGGCATCGAGGCCCTGCACAAGGCTCACCCCGATGTTGACATCTACCTGGGCGCTAAGGACGACCACCTGAACGAGAACGGCTACATCGTTCCCGGTCTGGGCGATGCCGGCGACCGCATCTACGGCACGAAGTAAGATTTTCTGATAAACAACAAAAGCACCTGCAGCCAGCATCGGTTGCAGGTGTTTTTTTGGTTGTTGGGTATTTTTTACCGCCCCGCGGCCGCCGCCGCCGCCATGGAAGGAGCCGCCGCCTGCGTGGAAGCTGCCGCCCCCGCCAAAGCTGCCGCCGGAGCGTCCGCCGCCCATGCCGCCAAAGGAACCACCGCCGAAGCCGCCGCCCCCACGGGGAGGACGCGGCCCGCCGCCGCGGGGCGGTCTGGGCCCGCGCGGACCACGGGGGCCGCCGGGGCCCCAATCATCATACGGAGGTCTGCGCCGCCGTCTGCTGCCCAGGCCGTAGCCCAGCCCGAAACCGAAGAAGGGGCCAAACCCGCCGCCGCCAAAGCCGCGCCGGATGCCGCCGAAGATGGAGGTCAGGGCAAACACCACGATCACCACTGCCAGAAGGGTGAGGAAGGGCGATTGATAGGATGCTGCCGGGGCCTCATAGTAATCATTTCCGTTGTTATAACCATCCGTATTGCCGTTACTGACCATGCCGGTGGTCCCGCTCAGGGTCACACCGTAGAGATCGGCAATGGTGCTAGCCACATTGTTGGCGCAGGTGGTCACAGCCGCGTCATAATCGCCCGCCGCGAAGGAATCCTCCATGGTCTGGGCAATGGCGCTGGCCTGCTTTTCCAGCGTGGTATTGCGGAAGCCGTCGCCGGTGGCAAGGTAATAATCGCCATCGGCGTACTGCTGGGACTGCATGACCAACAGGATCAGCACACCGTTGTTTTGCTGGAGCTGCCCAGCCCCCAGGTGTTGGCGGCCTGCACGGCGTAATCCTCTGTAGATAAACTCCCCGTATAATCCACAGTCAATACGCCAATCTGTGCACCCTCGCACTGCTGGGTGAGCTGTGCATTCAGGTTCTCAATGGCCGTTTTGGTGCTGCTGCTCAGGATGTTGGCATCATCCACCACGCACTGACTGCTGGGCAGATCGGGCAGCTGGGCCTTGGTGGCCGCAAAGGCGGCGGGCACCAGAGCCGTCAGGCTGACGGTCAGCACCACGAACAGGGTGCAGATGCGGGCGGCAAATCGTTTCATCGTTTTCATGCGAAGGGTTCCACCTCCTGTACGCCGAACAGCCTGCCCAGCATACTGGCCGGGAAGTCGCCGACATCGTTCTGATACTCATACACTGCATCATTGTACTGCAGATTACCGATGATGGTGCCGGCGCTGTTGAACTGGCCGTACTGGCCCTGCACTGCCCCCATCTTCATGGGGTCAGCAGCCTGCTCCTGCATTTTTGCGTAGAGCTGGTCGATCACAGTGCCCAAGGCCTCATTGGCCTGACAAAGGGCGTGCATGGCACTGCCCTGATAATAGGGCAGCGAGGTCAGGGACTGCTTTTTGCTGCCGTTCTGCACTGCTTCCAGGCAGGCAGAGAAATCATCCAGCGCTGCCTGTGCGGCCTGCACCTCGGCGCTGTCAGCCCCCAGCGTGTTTGCGCCGGTGGTGATGATATTCGCTGCCGTGTTGGCACGGGTGGTCAGCTCCTCGCTCAGGGCATAGCCGTTGTCGGCCGAAACGCCGGTGGTGAACCACTGGCGGGCCTCGTTGTACTTTCCCCTGACCTTGGCACCGCCAAAGCCCACGAACGCCGCCAGCATGACCGCCATGCTCAGCACAAGGGCTGTGCCCTGCTTTGCCATCGCAGTGGGCAGCGCCTTTTCCAGCCCGGCCAGCTTCTGCTGCAAGGGGGTTCAGGCGTACTGTCTCGTTGTCCGGGCGCTTTGCCTCGCGGTAGCTGCCGCTGTCAAAGCCGCCGGGCGTTTGATTCTGTTCTCTGGAAAAAGTCAGCGTTTGCCATTTCAGCTCCGGATCTCCATCATTTTCTGTTTCAGCTCGTCCTCGATGCGGGTCAGCTCCTGCTCGGCAGCCACACGCTTTGCGCGGCCCTCGGTCTGGATCTTATTCAGCTCGTCCAGGGTCTCGATCAGGCTCTTGTTGGTCTGCTGCAGGGTCTCGATATCCACCACGCCGCGCTGGCTCTCCTTGGCGGTCTCGATGGTGCCCATCTTGAGGGCATCGGCGTTCTTCTTGAGCAGGTCGTTGGTCATGTCGGTCACGGCACGCTCGGCCTGCATGGCCTTCTGGGTGTGGGCCAGGCCCAGCGCCAGCACCATCTGGTTCTTCCACAGCGGAATGGTGTTGACGATGGTGGACTGGATCTTTTCGGCCATCATGGTGTTGTTGTTCTGCAGCAGGCGGATCTGGGGGCCCCATCTGCAGGCTGATGTTCCGGGTCAGCTCCAGATCGTACAACTTTTTCTCAAAGCGCTCGCACTGGTCGGCCAGGTCGCGGGCGGCCTGAGCATCCTCGGGCAGGCCGGACTGCTTGGCCTTGTCCATGGCCTGCTGCAGCTCGTTTGCACGGACCTCGACCAGCTTTTTCTTGCCGGCCAGGATATACATGCTCAACTCCTTGAAGTAGGCCATGTTCAGCTCGTACATCTTATCCAGCATGGCGATGTCTTTCAGCAGCTGGACCTGATGGCCCTCCAGCATGGACTGGATGTTCTCCACGTTGGTCTCGGCCTTGTTGTACTTGGTCTTCAGGTTGTCCAGCTCATTGCCCTTCTTTTTAGAAGAAGCCCAGAATGCCCTTCTGCTGCTCCTCATTGGCATCAAAGCTCTTCAGCTCCCCGATGAGGTTGGCTGATCATATCGCCCACCTCGCCCAGATCCTTGGTGGACACCTTGGCCAGAGCAGCCTCGGAGAAATCGCCGATCTTCTTCTGGCAGGCGGAGCCGTACTGCAGCACCTGCTGGCTGTTGGTGATATCGATCTTTTCCGCAAAGGAATCCACCATTGCCTGCTCCTCGGGGGTTCAGCTGCACCTCCGGCTGCTGGGCCGCAGGGGCGGGCTCAGGCTTTTTCTCCTCAGCTGCTGCCTCCGGGGTGGGGTCCAGCGTCAGGGTGGGCACTGCAGGAGCATCGAGGTCGAAGTTCAAAGTGTTGTTGTCAGCCATTGTTGATTCCATCCTTTCCAATTACGACAGCGCCTGCCGCCTATCGGCGTGCGCTATTTTCTAACCGGTTTGCCAAGGGCTCCCCCTTCGGGGGAGCTGGCAAAGCCGTCAGGCTTTGACTGAGAGGGTTGTTACAATCCCTGCCCTTTCAGCATATTCTGCAAAACGGTCAGGTCTGCCGAGAGGTCCATGCTCTCGGCAGCATACAGGGCATCCAGCTGATTTTCAAATGCCGTGGCAATGGAGGCTGCGTTGTGTTCCACCTCCGCGCGGATGGAGGCGGCATTCTCGCCCCGCACCCCCTGCTTTGCCAGCTTGGCGTACTGCTGCAGCACGTTCACGGCATCGGGCAGATAGTAATTGGCAAACCGCCGCACCTGCTTTGCCTTGGCGGGGTGGCTTCCACCGTTTCCACAATGGAGCGGCCTGCCTTTTCCATCCGGGCCATGGCGGCGGAGAGCTGCGGGTCCGGCAGGGCTTCGTTCAGGGCATGGAGGGTGTCCAGCTGCTGCTGCATCTCGGTCAGCATGGCATCCACATCGTCCACACCGGTATGGAAGGGCACTTCCGTCTCCACCACCCGGGGCGGGCAGATCTTTTTGGGCCCCGGCAAAGGCCAGCACAGCCGCGCCCAGCGCCGCCAGCAGTGCCCACAGCCGATAGACCGGAAGCACGGCACACAGCACCACAAATGCCAGCGCCGCCGCATAGTACGGCAGGACACTGGGCTTCCGGGTGCGAATGATCTTGCTCATGGGTTCCTCCTTTTCCGGGAGCTGCGCCCCCTGTATCTTTCATAATAAATCCTTTTCCAGCGGGGCGCAAGCGTTTCACGAATTATTTACAGGTTTGAAATCGAAATGTCAAACCTCTCAGGCGCTTGCGTGCCAGCTCCCCTCATAGGGGAGCCCCTGGCAGATCGGGTAAGTCCGCGCGGCATTCAAGGCAGGATCCAGTTCGACAATTCTTTCTGCCAGATCTCCCGTAATTTTTCCGGCCTGCAGGCGGCATTGGCGGGGCTGGTGCTGGGCAGCCTGACCGCCGGGATGCCGCTGACCGGCTCGAGATACTTTGTATAGATCTTATATGCCGCAGCCCCGTTGCAAAAAAATCAGCCTCAATGGGCGCTTTTGCCAGCAAACCGGCAATATCATTGGGCACCACGTCCCGGATGGACGCATCCGACGCGCCGGTGATGGTACAGCTTTCCAGCGTATCCCACAGGGCCAGCCCGTGGCGCAGGATGATCTGCTTTTTTGCTTCGATGTCCTCCCGGGCGGGCACAGGCTCCCCGGTCAGGGCCGCCAGCATGGGCCAGAAACGGTTTTGCGGGTGGCCGTAGTAGAAGGACATTTCCCGGCTCCTGGGGCTGGGCCAGGTGCCCAGGATCAGCGCCCGGCTGTGTTCATTGTAGACCGGTGCAAAGCTCACTGCTTTTCCTCCGCAGCTTCCATCTGGCCCCAGGGGGAGCCAAGTTCATGGCCCGAGGGCTCCGCGCGGGGGCCGTTGAACCACAGCTCCTCAATGAGGGCGGCAAGGCCGTCCTCCCGCACATCCCCGATGATGCGGTCTGCGGCTTCCCTGGCATCGTCCGAGCCGTTGGCCATGCAGCAGCCCAGTCCCGCCGCCTTCAGCATTCCCACATCATTGGCGGAATCGCCCACCGAAACAGCATCGGCCAGCGTCAGGCCCACAGTTTCACACAGGTCAGCCAGACCCACCCCCTTATCAATGCCCTCCCGGACGATATCATAGCAGTGCCAGCTGCCCTCACGCACAGCACCCACCATCATAAAACGGAGGTTCAGGTGGCCGTACTTCCGGCTGAACGCCTCCAGCGCCTCATCAGGCAGGCAGGCAAAGGCGGCATGGGGCATATCGATGAGATGGCGGTCCTGATCCTCGCCGTCCTTGCAGGTCAAGCCGCTGCCGCTCAGCTGGGCGTAGAAATCCCGGAGGCTCTCATATTCACAGTAGGCATAGTATCCATCCCGGAAATTGAACTGCAGAGGGTAGTTGTAATCCTCGCAGAAATCCACCAGTGCGTACATTTCCTCATTGGTCATCGGGTGCTCGGCGATGATCGCACCGTCCCTGTCCACCACGCAGGCCCCGTTGTTGGCGATGGCGTAGTCGAACCGGATGCCGCCCAGCTGCTGCTTATTGATCGCGCAGTAGCCGCGGCCGGTGCTCAGCACAAATTTTCCGCCTGCAGCCTGCATCGTTTTTCACGGCCTTGACCACCGCCGGGCTGGGGGCAGGGCTCACCAAAGGGAACAAGGGTATTGTCGAAATCGCTTGCCAGAAGTTTATATTGCATCGTTGCTCCTATTTCAGCATCCTCACCCTCTCAGGCCGCTTCGCGTCCAGCTCTCCCCAAAGGGAGAGCTTTT
>ENA-OQES01000070-OQES01000070.1-human-gut-metagenome-genome-assembly--contig:-NODE-70-length-40360-cov-3.719136_pt1 | contig 40360 bp, 46 predicted proteins | sample MGYA00242798_ERZ504641 | MGnify/ENA primary metagenome ERZ504641 (study PRJEB26092, sample SAMD00036327) | human gut metagenome | host: Homo sapiens | study: EMG produced TPA metagenomics assembly of...
ACTCACGGTCGAACAGGAACAGGGCGTACAGATTATCGAAACGCGCGCCCGTCCCGTACCGGTCATCACCAGCGGTCAGGCATGCCTTTCGGTCGAGGAACAAATCCTTATAGCCATTGACGATCGGATAATAGCCCTCGCGCCTGAGCACATGATCCGCGCCGGCCTCGACGGTCATGCCACGGGATGGCCTCAGCGAACCGGACGAAGTCCGGCTTATTTCGCCTTTACAGGATAATGCCAATACCCCGCGAACGCAAACCGGCCTGACGGCGGACGATATAATGAAACCTCCATATCATCATTCCAGAGGCACACGCCGGTCCATCAAGACCACCACCAGAAAAACCCAAACGCCCACAAAGGAGAAGACGCGCGTCTCCACGAGGCCTGTATGACCCTCGCTCTTTCAAGCGTCTGCACGAACCGGGCGAAGTCGTAGATGCCGTATGTCGTACATCGATGATGTCGGGTCCCCCAAGCAGGGTGCTCATGACTCTTCACCAAGAGGCTGGAACACTTTCTCGTCGATGCCGCAGGAGCGACGCAAGCCTTCCGCTCCTTGAACTGGGCCTGGCCTCTCCGGCAAGCCTTGCTTACAATAGAACTCATTCCTCCGCAGTTCGAGAATCGAGCCAATATGCGCCGAATTTGCCACACGCTTGCAGTCCTCATAGTATGCGTTGGACTCTTATGCACAGCAAGCGGCTTTACTTTTTGACTACCTGCATCCAGAATACGTATCTAGCTTTCCTTCATACCTTTATCTTTTACGAGCGGTCCCCTTCCTCATCGCTGCTGGTGTTGTCGAAACTGATTTTTCACCTACTCAAAAAAGAAGAAATAAAGGTAGAAGGAACGCAAGCAATTTCCCGAACCGCTCATGAAGCATGGCCCAGGCTCCAGCGATACCCATTCGAGTTCACCCAACCCCTGGGGGACTTCTTAATCCGCCCTTACAACAGCACTCCATGCAGCCATCGGCCCAGCCCCGAACACGTCGATGTGCCACCGGCCGGTCTCAAGCCCATGAGACACTTAGGACCATGACTACCATTATCATGCGCACCTCCGAAGGTGACATGCGCATGATGCTTCTTCTCTGGGATGCGACACCAGGAAACAGGTCACTGAAAATCGTTGAAATTCCAATCAAAACCACTCTGAACAATCCCGATTTCCCCGAAAAATAGAATCCCCGCGGCCGAAGGATAGCACCTTATTCAAAATCTCCGGCATAGGCAATTATTCTTTTTCCTAATGATTTTCAAGAAATAGAGAAAGACAAAATGACCGATGGCCAACGGAGACAGGAAAAGACGAAAATGGGGATGCGTCGTCGCCTGCAAAGACGCAGACGGAAGGATCATCTCCTGGCAGGCCCGATACCAGAGTCCCGTCAATCCCAGGCAAAGAATCTACCGCCGATTCGGATTGGAATTCCAGACCGAGGCGTACCGCTGGCTCGACGAGGAGCACGCGCTCGTCATCGACCATAAAAAGGGAATCCGCAGGTGGACGCACCCGTCGGCGAGGACGATGCACGGCAAGGTCCTGTTCTCCTCATACGCGACGCGGTACGTCATCAACCTGCGGAAGAAGGACGGATCGGAGCTGAGCGGCAGAAGCAAGAGAATCCAGAAGGCGGCCTTGGACAAACTGCTCCCCTGGTTCGGCGAGACACCCATGTGCGACATCACCGAGGAATTCGTCAACGAATGGTACGCGAAAGCATGCGACGAGGTGCGTCCCTCCGCGCTCGAGCACGCGGTCTGGCTGCTCAAGCGCCTGATGAGGGCCGCGACCGAACGGCAACCGGACGGAGGTCCGCCACTGCTGCCCTCGAATCCATGCAACCTCGTCACGAGGAAGAGACCGTCCAAAAGACGCGAGCAGGCGCCGATGACCAGGCAGGAGATCGACACGCTGGTCGAAGGCTTCCCGGAATACTACCGCCTGTCGATCCATCTCGCGCTGCTGGTGGGCGGGCTGCGCATCGGAGAGGTCTGCGGACTGCAACTCAGGGACATCGACCTCGACCACAGGCTGCTGTACGTGCGGCATTCCGTGACGCAGGGTCCGGACGATCTGGGCGAATACCGGCTCGACGAGACGAAGACCCCGGAAAGCCACCGAGTCGTACCCATCCCCGCACCGGTCTGCCGCCTCATCAGGGAACATATCGACAGGTTCTGCCCCGACAGGGATCCCGACACGATGCTCTTCCACGCGGTCAGGCACCCGGAACGGGTCCTGAACCCGACGACGATCCAACGGCAGTTCCGCACCGCGAGGAAAAGAATCAACCGCGAGGACGTGACGTTCCACTCCCTGCGCGCGACGCACGCGACGATGTTCATGATCCAGGGCGGCACGCTGCGCGAGACCATGGACGAACTCGGCCACGTGGACGTCGACGTGGCCGTCCGATGCTACCAACGCGTGGTGCCGAGACACAGGCGCGACGTCGCCGAGAGGCTGGCACTCGAATACCTCCCCGCCGGGGATCCGGCCGGCATCAAGGCGCAGATAGCCCAGAAGGAAGAGGAAATCGACCAGCTGCGACAGACCGTCGCCGGACTCCGGAGAAGACTGGAAGAGCTCGAAGACGACGGAAGGGAACGAAACCAGGCCGGATAGGCATACCCACAAAACCGGAAAAACCGAAATATTGAAAAACCAAAACCGGTAAAGACCGGCATCAAACGGAACAGACCCACGCATCTAAGCGTTGCGGCATCTGCCGTCGCAACACTTAGATACGTGAGGCGTTATCCGAAAATCATCTCGACCTGTGCCTGAGTTTCGGCTTTTCCTGCCCTGGAGGAACGATGGCACGCTGATAGGAGTAATGCTCGCACACATGTTGTCTCTGTGCGGGAGACATGTCGTATGCCTTGTTCGCCGGTTGCGCATACTCACCAAGATGGGCCAGATCATTCGACATGGTCAACGGTTCGGACAACGGCTTGACGATTCTCCTGAACATATCCTCAAGGGGACGCAGGTCGTTTCGTTGCATCCCCGCGATCGAGGCTTGATCGTTCGTCCTTTTGTCGATGAGTCCCCAATCAAAATGCCAGCCGGCCTCGCGCGCGATGATCTCCCAGAAAATGCGTTGCGTCCGCCCGTTGCCCTCACGGAACGGGTGAAGGATGTTGAAGTTGTTGTAGCTGACGCTCAGACGCTTCACGAATTCTTCATGACCGAGGTCTTTGAGAAGATCGTCACCGCGAAGCACCCCCTCGGAGTAGTGCACCCCTATGCTAAACAGCTCCAACGGTTGGAAGGGAAGCCCCTCGCCCTTGCCCATGTCGATGGTTCGTATCTCCCCCGCCCAGTCGTACACGTCCTGGAAGAGGAACCGGTGTATGCGGCGAAGCTGTTCCAGCGTCCCCTCCGCAGGTGGGAGATTCTCTCTCAGAATGGCGGCGCGGGCGGAGCAGAGATCGTTCTCCGCAGCCGCCAGCGCATCCTCGTCCGTGGCGCCCACAAGGTTCCGCAGCACGTTCGTTCCCGGAATCAGGTAGGGATCGAAGACACGCGCCATCGTCACTCCAATCCGTAACGGCGACGGGTGCGGGAAAGAAGCTCGGCGCTGCCGATGCTCCCCCGCGCATATTCTCCGGCATCGCGCATGAAGGCCCTCGTCACGTCGCCGCCTTCCAACCGCACGGACTGCACCGACAGCCCGACGTTCTCCGTGCGGCGGCGCATCTCGGATTCAGATATCGTTCCGAACATTGCACCTCCTTTTCTCTTTAGATTCTAGCAAAACCGACGGCCCTTAGACGGAGCCGCGCCTGATTCCGCTCCTAAAGTCCTTCATTCCAGTCGCAATCCTTTCGCCAGATGCCACGCATGACACGTCAGGCACGCCACCGCACCGTCATCGCCCAGAAGGAGCGTCAGATCGGCAAACTCCGGGACGAGGTGGAAAGGCTCAGGAAGATCCTGCTGGAACGGGATACCGGAACCGGTGAAAACCGGGAAACCGTTTTACCTAAAACCGAAATACCGAAAGAACTACATACCGAAAAAAGCCGGGATATGGAAACACTGGAAAACCGAGACAAGGAGAAACCGATGAACGAGAAGACCCGCGAACCGATGGTGATCGCGCTTTGAGACTGCTTATATCGTTTTGGACGGAATGAGCGTCAATCAGAAAGTTATGTATGATGGTTTCGCTTATTTATCTCGGTAAGGAGAATCCCATCTCATACAAGACAGTATTCGGCATGGACGGTTTCGATAGACATGACACCGATGGAGGAAACCAAACCGCGGATTCAGCCAGCGATATAAAGGTGTATCCTGAGTCCGCTTCGGGATGTTTGATTAACGACTTGGGCAAGTTGCTGAATATGAATCCGGATTTCTATAGACGACGGATCCGCCGCATTAGACCGGCTGCGATTGCCGTCGGGCTGAGCGCCATTTGCCTGATTGCCATTTTCTTGATTCCAAGTGAATCGAATCCGGTTTTCCAGAATTTCTTCAGCGCACTGTTTGGTTTCTTCCTCGGGTTGGCCTCCTCGGCATATGAGAAGTTCCGCAAATGGGCCGAACGAGTCAATCAGACCATGAAAGACGCTGAAGGAAGTATGCCGATATGGGAAGCCATATATAAGAATTCCATATTCTACGATGAATGCTTCATAACGCTTCCGGCGGCACGCGTATCCCCAACCTGGGCACAAAGAGCATGGATTAAAATCAGGTTCCCCTCATTGTCACGCAAATGGCATAAATACTTTCGCAACGGAATGACCGAACCTGGTTTGCAGCCATTATCCAATGAGAGGAAACGCAGAAAGCGGCTTCATTACCTGGAGTCGCTAAGCCGATGCGTCTTCATGCTCGAACCGTATCAGGCGACTCTTGATTATCTACTGGACTATTCGGATAAGATCCTCGGGGAGAAAATTCGTCAGGATAAAATCCTAAAGGGATATCTTCAGCCTGTCGGAGGAATCTACATTTACCAAAAAAATGTAGGTAAATGACGCATGCCAAGATACCGGAATACGGAAATACCGAAAAAAACGAGATAACGGAATCGGTTTCAGCCCCCGGAATCCATCACCGTACGCCCCTTACCGAAGAGATGGTCGAACAGCTTCTGGCGAGGGGCAGAACTGTCAACAGCAGCAAGCACCAGACCATGCTTGCCATCGCTGCCATTAAAAATGACGACACGGACGACATCGTACAGAAGAAAATACAGATGACCGCAAAGTTCGTGGACGACTTCGCGACGGTTGCCAGGACATAGGCGAACGGGCAGTCCCAGCCCCTCGCTCAACGCCTCCACCGTGATGATGAACCGTATCGGACATTCCTCGGACATGAGATCCACGTCTTTGAGCTCGTCCACGTTGCCGGTGTTGTATGGAGGATCGATGTAGATGCAATCCACTTTGCCTTCGTATTCGGGCAGCAGGGCCTTGAGCGCTTCGAGATTGTCCCCATGGATGACCATGTTGCCGCAATCGGATCCATGCGAATCCAAAACGCTCTTTTCAGGGATGCGTTCGAGTACACGGTATGGCACTTGAGGGTGGTATGCGACCACCTTGTTCTTCCCCATCCACTCCAAAGTCGGTGCTTTCGGCCTAATGGCTCATATGGCACCCAGGACCCTCGTGATCAATTCCGGCACTCTTGCCATCCCCGTCTTGCCGGGCAAGGTTCTGCCGCAGCGTGTCGCCGAACCTGTCCAACAGATCCGTTTTGCTGCGAATGGCGTCCGGCTTCCGACGCAATCCCTCGACCAGTTCGATGAACGCGTGTTCCTCCTGTTCCACGCAGTCAAGGAACACGGAACAGAACGCCACGGGATCGCCATCCACCTGCCAGGTCTCCAGACTGCGGGCATAGTCGCGCTTGGCGTCATACTTGATCGCCACGGGACGATAGCCGTGCTTCAGCAGCATGAAATTGAGCAGCTGGCGGCCGGTCCGCCCGTTGCCGTCCATGAACGGGTGGATGTTCTCGAACATCGCATGGAAGCCGGCGGCCCTGAGCAGCGGATGAGCGCCGCTCGCGTCCAGCCCGTCGATCAGGGCCCGCAGGTCGTCGCGGATCTCCAGCGGGTCGGCGGTCTTGACGCGGGTCGCGGTGATCCTCGCCAGATAACCGTAGGGGCGGAACGTGCCGCGGGCGAACGGCTGGAGGTCCAGCGCCGTCACCTCATGGACGCGCCGGACCAGTTCCTCATCCAGTCTCCTCCCCTCCCGGGCGTATTCGCGCACGTAGGCCATGCCGTCCGCGACGCCGCGCGCGGCGAACACGTACCGTGCCGGCGAATCCGACGGGACGAACTCGCCCTCCAAAACCAGGGACGTGTCCTCCAGGGTCAGCGTGGATCCCTCTATGGCGTTTGAATTGTAGGTGTAGCGCACCAGCCAGTCGCGGTCGTAATCCGCCAGCGCCATGTCCTCGACGCCGTCCAGGGGGTCCAGTGCGCGGGCACGGTCCTTCAGCACGTCGATTCGTCGCAGGCGTTCGGCGATTCCCGGCTCGCGTTCAAGGCCGAGCAGTTCCTCGGGCAGTTCCTGTATGCGCTGCGATAACTCGGGATTGGCCATCATGTCCCTCTTTTCGTGTTCCGGTTGCAAAGTCCATTATTCCAGCCGCGGTTCGTTCCGTCCTGCGGCCTGCATGTCATAGGGAGGCGCGCCGGCCGTCCCGGGTCGATTCGAACGCCGCGGCCACCTCTTCCGATACCGGCATGCACATCGTCACCCTGCCGGTTTCCTGCGCGGCGGCACGTTTCATGGCTCGGCGTTCGGCCCTGGTGGGCCGTTCGAGAATCCACTCGGCGAACGTGCGGATAAGGATGGACGCGACGATCACGCCGATGGATCCCCAGAAGCACGGGACAAAGTCCGGCTTGGAGTGGTCGTACCAGAACCAGACGATCAACGCGAGGATCAGCGCCAGTCCGGCGGCCAGGGCGGCGAGCTTGTGGAATACCAGGGCGAGCGTGCGGATGGGATGCGTGACCAGCCCCACCGCCAGCGCGACGACGACGAGCAGGGCGACGAAGCCGGCGGCGATGACGGCGACGCCCAGATATATCGCGAGCATATAGAGTCCGAACATGATCGGCCTTCCTTCTCTCTTCTATTCCGTTTCTTCGGGCAGATAGGTGTAGTCGACGGCGACGCCCTCCGCCTCAAGCAGCACGGCGGCCTCGCGCACGGCGGCGGCGCGGCGCTTCACGGATTCCTCGGCCCGGACCCAGTCGGGCAGCCCATCGGGCAGGTCGGAGACGCGGGAGAACGAGAGCGTGACCCTCGTCTCTCCCCTGTGCCGTTCCACGATGGCCGCGACGGCGCGCCTGTGCTCGGCGAGATAGTGTTCGAGCATCTCCCGCATCCTCTCCGAGGGTTGGATCCGGTATTTCTCCGACTCGTATTTCTTGACCATGTCCACGGTGAGGTTCGCAAGCACGGCCGCGTCGTGCTGGGTCATGCCGATGCGTTCGCGCGTCGCGCGCATCCACGCCTTGGCCTCGCTCCAATCCTCTTTTGCCATGGTCCCTCCCGGATATAAGAAAGCCGGATCCACCTGCGCGAACCGTGATTATACTTTTAGTATAATCACGGTTTTCTACAGGGCGGACCCGGCGTTTCCCGGGACGCGGCCGTGGCCGCGCCCCGGTTTCGTCACTCGGTCGGCATCGATGGATTATCGTCGGCCGTGGCCTTGCGCTGCCGGTCGAGCATCTGCTGCTGGATCAGGACGCTGTTGGTCTGGGCCGTGTACTGCTTCTGGGCCATGTCCATGCTTTCCTGGTGGCGTTGTCCCTCGACGTCAGCGAAGACGAGCCGCTGGATGTTCTGCGCGAGCTGCATGAGCTTGTCCTTTTCGAGGATGGACACCTTGACGCTGTTCCTGCCGCCGGCCTGGTTGACGAAGTCGAGCTGCGCGCTCATCGTGTTCGCCAGGTTCGCGGCCGCGAGCAGGAGGAACAGGATCCCCACAAGCGCGCTGCTCGAAAGGAACGAGAGTCCGGCGACGAGGAAGACGGCGCCCCAGACGAAGCTACCGAGGTTGAACTTCGTGTTCGTGTCCACGGACGCGATGCTGCGCAGCGGGATCGTCTGCGTGGACGAGCCGAGCGGGATCACGCCCAGCAGGGTGTTCGGGCTCTTGTACATCACACGCATGTTGCTCGCGGCGACGCTGGTCTTGAGCCAGAAGAGCACCACGGACGGGCTGAACCGGTCGCCGATGACGTCGGTCTCCCCCTGTCGCGTAAGTGAATTCGGTCATGGTCTGCTGTGTCTCCGTCATTTCTTTTTCCTTTCCTTGTTGTTATTGCCGAAGTCGAAGGCGACGCCCTTGTCCTTGTCGATGACGAGCGCGGCGTCAAACGTGCCGCCCTTCCTCGAGGTGAAGCCCTTGAGGCTGACCTTCCGGCCGTCGAGCAGGCCGCGCATGGTCGTGTCGGTGATGGTCTTGCCGGCTATGGTCGTCCAGGCGCGCCAGCCGCATCCCTCCGTGGTCCTCCATGTACCGTCGGATTGTTTCTCGCGCCGGTTGGTGGAGCATTGGAACACCTTGCCCGTTTTGACGACGGGCTTGCCGCAGCGCGGGCAGCCGCCGAACGATTCCGTGTTCCGTTTCCTCGCCTGCACGTGGTCCTGCCGGACGGCGATCTGCGCATCGGCCGGGATGCCGGCGGCGAGGTCGCGGAACTCCGTTTCGATCTCCGCGGCGTCCGTCTGTCCGTGTTCGACCTCCGAGAGGCGTCGTTCCATGTCGGCGGTCAATGCCACGTCCTTGAGCTTCGGGGCGACCACGTCGATCAGGGATCGGCCCTGTTCGGTGGAGCGCAGCTGCTTGCCCTTGCGGTCCACGTATCCGGTGCGGATCAGCTTCTCGATCACGTCGGCGCGGGTGGCCGGCGTGCCGATGCCTCCGGAATGGGATTCGTCGTCGTCCAGGGCGGCCTTGAGGTCCTTGTCCTCCACCCAGCGGCTGGCGTGTTCCATCGCGGCGAGCAGCGTCGCCTCGGTGAATGGCTTCGGCGGTTTCGTCTTTCCCTCGGACAGTGTCGCCCCGCCTTGCGGGACCGGCGCGATGGAGACCCCGTCGGTGAGGTTCGCGGGGATGATGTTGCCCACGGCCTCGTCCTCCTCGCCATGGTCCTCCTGCGGGGCGGCATGCTCGATGGCGTGCCAGCCGAGGGAGACGGGCTGGTCGGAACGGCTGGTGAAACGGCATTCGCTCTCGGGCAGAAGTCGGCCTTCGTCCGGATGTTTCTCGCACCAATGCGGGTCGATGTTCGCGACGACGTTCGTCACGTCGTGCACGTAGTCGTCGCCCACGGCCTCCCACATGCGGCGCACCACGCGCGTCAACACGAGACGTTCGTCGTCGCCGAGCTCATCGAGCGCCGCCTTGTCGGCCTGCATGGTGGGAAGGATGGCGGTGTGGCCGGCCACCTTCGCGTCGTTCACGGTCAGTTCGAGATGTGGCCGTTCCGGTTTCGCGGCCGGTTCGATGAAGCCGGCGGTGAGCCGGTCGCCTTCGGTGAGGCCGCGCAGCGTGTCCAGGTCGTCGTGCGTGATGTACTGCGAGTCGGTGCGCGGATACGTCGCCAGCTTTTTTCTCATACAGGGATTGCACGGCGGCCAAGGTGCGGGCGGCGGTCAGGCCGTGCAGCCGGCTCATGTCCTTCTGCAATCCGGTCAGGTCGTACAGGCGGGGCGGCGCGTCGTGCTGCTGCTTGCGTTCAGCCTTGAAGATCGAGAAGGCGAAGTCGTCCGAGTTGACGATCCGCAGCAGCATCTCGGCGTCCTCCCGCTTGTCCAAACGTTCGCCGGACAGCTTCCATCCGCCCATCGGGGCGACGACCTTCCAGTACGGTCGGGAGACATGGCCGGCTATCTGCCGGTCGCGGTCCACGATCATCGCGAGCGTGGGCGTCTGCACGCGGCCGACGGTGAACCTCGCGTTGTAGACGAGGCTGTAGGCGCGCGACGCGTTCATGCCGATCAGCCAGTCGGCCTTCGCGCGGATCATCGCCGAATCGGCGAGCCCCTGGTATTCCGTCTCGTCCTTCATGGACGCGAGGGCGTCGCGGATGGCGTCCTCCTCCAGGCTCGCGACCCACAGGCGTCGCATCGGCTTGGAGACTCCTACATGCGTCACGATCCGACGGAAGATGGCCTCGCCCTCACGGTCGGGGTCGCATGCGTCGACAAGCATGTCGATATCGCCGCGGCGCATCAGTCCTGCGACGACCTTGTACTGGCGGTCTGCGCCCTTGTCCCGGCTGACCTTCCATTGCCAGTCGGGTGTCGGGTCGATGGGCAGCGTGTCGAGGCTCCACTTTCCCCAGTCGTGGTTCTTGTATTCGTCGGGCGCGGCCAGGTCGACGAGGTGGCCTTGCGCCCAGGTGACCAGGTCGTCGCCGACCTGCACATAGCCGTCATGCTTTTCCATGTGCCCGCCGACCGCCTGGGCGATGGCCTGGCCGACCGAATGCTTCTCGGCGATGATCAGTCGCATCTTGCATCACGTCCGATCATCAGTAGTTGCCGGACGCCCATGCGGGCCGTCCGTCGTCCGAGGTGTCGGGTTCGGCGGCGGGCTCCTGCGGGGCGGGCTCGTCGTCCGCCTCCTGGACGTCGGATCCGGTCGTCTCCGGATCCGTCACGGCGTCGGCCGCCGGCGCGACGGTGGGTTCGGCGGAGACGGTTTTTCTTCCGGCCGGCGCGGCGACGAGCTCGCCCTTCGCATCGAACGCGACGTTCTTCTCCGTTCCGGTCATTGCCAGCTTGTCCGCGATCATTGTTCGGCTCATGCCGGGGAACGCCTCCTCGAATTGCCTCGCCGCGTCGCGCAGCGCCTGCGCGCTTTTACGGAAGTTGTCGAGGCGGTTGTCGAACTTCTTCGCCGCCGTCTCCTTGCGCTTGAACGACTCGCGTTCGTCGCGCAGGAAGTCGTCCACGTAATCGGATGCCATGGTCCGTTTCCTTTCCAGTCTTGTTTTCATCGGTTCCCGGTTTTGATCCGGCTGGAACCATGGTCACGCGATTGGACACGCGCCGGTTTGGACAGTCGGGCTCCGCCAGGATCACACGCTTGTGATCCTGGCTTCGCCGGAAACGGAGCGCGGCCCTGGGCCGCGCGCTATCTTCGCCGACCCTTCCGGGATTTCCAGGCGTCAACGCCTGGAAGGGAACGGCCGACCCTGGCCATGGTTCATCATCACAGCCCGCGCCCGCGTCTTCGGAACTGCGTGTTCCATGCTCCGCTCCGGGAGGGCTTCGCCCGATTATCCCAAAGCGGGCACGGCCCACGCGTCCTCCACCGCGCGGCGGGACCGCGAGGCTGCCCCATGTCCGGCGAAAGGAAAACCAGGAACGCCGGCGGGACACTAAGGAGTGGAACCATGCAGATGGAACCGATGGAATTGCAGCACGTCGTCTTCGAGACCGAAGAGAAGGGACGCGTCGACGCGATGTGGAGCGACGTGCGTCTCCACGAGCACGACATCACCGACGGATGGCACTGCTACGCCGTCAGGGGCGGCGACGGCGGATGGCCGCCATGCAGCATCGAGAAAACAGTATGGGTCAACCACGCGGGCGACATCATCACGCCCGACGACCTCGACCCGCTGCTCGAAAGGAACGGGTGGATGCTCGTCATCAGGGACTGGTGGTTCACCGACGAACCGTTCGGGCGCGCAGAATGAAAGGAGACATGGACATGAAGGAGAAGAACAGGGCCGAGGAATGGTTCCGGGCCAAACACGACGAGCTCGCCGAAACGGCGCAGGCCAACCTCGCCGCACACGACTTGGAACCCGGACAGGAGGCCTACCATCTGGACAGCCTCCACTATGCGACCGCCGAACAGATGGAGGCCATATGCCCGACGGGCATCGACTTCGACCGGTACGCGACTCTGGCGAACGGCAGCGTCGGATACGACGAGGCCGACGCGCATTGGGCCGACGCGGCATGGTGGGACGAACAGGCGCGAACCATGTGGGACGAAGTCGACGACATCCCTGACGACGGCCTCTACTGGACAAGCGTCGAAGACTAAAACCGTCATCGCCGTTCCCGGCCAAGTGACGACCCCGGGACCGATGCCGCCCGCATGACGCGGGCGGCGCCTCCGGCGGCCAGAGGACAACTACCGTCCTCTGGACTCCACGCGCCGGGAACCGTTCCCGGACCCGACAAGGCGTCGCCGTGGCACGGAGGCCACGTCTCGCCGACGGGAAACGGAGCACGGCACCAATGCCGCGCGCATCCCGAGGATTTTCTTTTGACCGGCCGGCTGACGCCTTGATCATAGCGGCACGCGGAACCCATCAACGCCCGCGCAGCGAAACCCGTGGTTTCGACGCGTTCTCATGACGGAACCCGCTACCACCGCTAGCGCTTTCGCTTGACCATCCGGTCAAAAGAAAAATATCCTAGAATGGAAGACAACGAAAACAAGGAGGCGGACATGCCGGTCATCAGCATGTTCTTCGGAATCATCATCACCATGAACGCGGACGACCATGTTCCGCCGCACATCCACGCCAGATACCAAGGCCACGAAGCGTCCTTCACCTTCGATGGCAACCTGCTCAAGGGAGACCTCCCGCGCAAGCAGCGCAAACTGGTCGAGGCATGGGTGCTGCTGCATGCCGAAGAGCTGGAAGCCGACTGGGAGCTGGCCTTCAACCTCGAGCACCCATTCAGAATCGACCCGCTACGCTGACAAGGAGGCAACGGACATGACCATCGACTATTCAATCAAAGTGACCCAATGCGAGCCCATGCCCGGCTACAAGCTCAAGGTCACCTGCTCCGACGGCGCGACCGGAATCTTCGACATGTCCCGATACATCGACCGCGGCATGTTCAAACCGCTCAAGGACCCGCAGACGTTCGACCGCGTGCGCCTCGCGTTCGGCGTGCCCTCATGGCCCGGCGACATCGACATCGCCGCGGAACGCGTCCGCTCCGACATGCAAATCATCTAGAAGCCCACGCGCATCCGCCCCGACCGTCATCAAGACGGCCGGGGCCTTTTCATGCCCGTATGCATGACGGACATGACGCGCCACCAACGACCCACCGGCCCCGCGATTTTTTCGCGGGGCCTTCTCGTTTCCCTGCTCCAAGTGTCCAAACCCATCGCCGTTTCCACGACGGACGATTGGCGTAAGACACCGGCCGTGCCCTCAAGGCCATGGGCGAAAGGAGCAAGGAGTGAACGCGATCATCCTTCACGGCATTGCGCAATCATGCCGTGCGAAATCACTCCCAATCAATGAAATTGATATGGGAGTAGCAAGTGACGTGAACGTATATACGTTCACTCGATTCGCACCGCGAATCGGCTTGCTCGGGAGACCCAGACCCCATGGTCGAGCAAGCTCTCCAGACCGCTTCGCGGCATCACGGACGTGCCGTCCGCACACCTCCACGGGAGGTGCGAAATGAGCTGGGCGAACAAGCGCCGACGCACCGTGCAGAAGCTCGTCACGTTCACTCCCGACGAGTGGGAACGCGTCAATTCGCTGCACAAAAATGGGTGAACAAGTACACGACAAGATACCGTTCGTTCACCGTGTTCGCACGCAAAATGCTGACCGATGGCGAGATCCGCGTCACCGAGATCAGGCCGCTGACAGACCCCGAGCCGCTCGCCAGAGAGATCGGCCGCATCGGCGTGAACGTCAACCAGATCGCCCACTGGGCCAACGCGAACGAGCACATCACCGCCGAGCAGGTGGCCGAGCTCCGCGCGTCGTTCGACCGCATCGAGCGTCTGCTCGGCGACCTGTTCGCCAACAAACGCACCGCCGGGAAGGACGTGTGAGCATGGCCGTGGTCAAGCTCGGCAAGCCCGTGAAATCGAATCTCGGCGGCCCCAACGGGGCGATGGCGTACATCATCGACCCCGCCAAGACCGACGGCGGAAGACTGGTCAGCTCCAACTACGAGCGGACCGGAACGGACTACGACGCGCTGGCTGATCCAATGCTCGAAGACAACGAGAACTCACCCAAAGGCATCCAAAAGAACAGCCGTCTGGCGTACCACATCAAGCTGAGCTTCAGTCCCGATGACCCCGTGACGCCCGAGCGGGTGCACGAACTCGGTGTGGAGTTTGCGCACCGCATCACCAGTGATGAATACAAGTTCGTGGTCGCCACACACACCGACCGCCACCACCTGCACGACCACATCATGGTGTGCGCCGCCTCCCGATACGGGAAGCATCTGAAGGCGGAACTACCCAAGGACATCATCGAACAGTGGCGCGTCATCGCCAACGAGATCAGCGAGAGGGAGGGGCTAAGCGTCATCTTCAACCCCGCCACCGAGCGGGTCGCACGCAAAAATGCGCGGCGACGAAACCACGCCGAACGAAGACCCGACGACACAGGCACGCGACCCCAAAACATGTCGAAGAGACTTCCGAACCGGGCACGGCGGCGACGGCGCGAACGACGCGACGGGCCGAAAACGAGGAGCCGATGGAGCGTCGCTACGGCATGTCGATGGAGGAGATCTACGCGTCCGCGAAGGGCCTGGGCGTCAAGGACCAGCTCCGCATGCTGATCGACCTGACCCTGGCCGGCGCGGAGAACTTCGAGGACTGGAGGAACATGCTCGACGTGCAGGGCGTGGACGTGACGGTCCGAGGACAGCACTTCACGTTCACCATGAAGGACACCGGCTTCAAGGTCCGAGACACGAAACTCGGCTCGGCGTACGACATGACGAACATCATGGCCGGACTGCAAAGCACGCCCGTCATCCCCATCACGTTCAACCGTCGGCTCGTCGCCAAACAGACCAGGAAGACGGTCACCGTGTGGCTGCCCGGCACCCACCGGAAGAAAAAGATCACGTTCGACGCGAAGCGTCTCGTGGACGACGGCGGATCCACGCTGCGCGCGTTCCTGCCCCTCCACCGCGACCAGATCATCCTCGACCCGTCCAACCGGTACGCCGGCAAGACCACCACCCACGGCCTCTACCAGTGGTTCGGCGAACCCACAAGCCGGCTCGAACCACTGGCCTCGCCCGAACGGCTGCCCCTGCGCTACGGGGTAAGCCCCACCCAGCAGCGCTACTACCAGGCACAGGCGCGACGCCTCGACCGGCTCGCCGGCGAGGCGAAGGCGCTGAACGCGGCGATCCGCTGGACCAGGCTCGCGGGCGGCGACAGCGCCAAGGGACTCAAGCTGCTGCGCGGAAAGGTCCGCGAATCGCACGACGAACTCCAGGCCGCCGTCATCGCGTTGCATGACGCGATCCAACAGGGAGACCTCGACCTCGTGGCCGAGACGCGCGGCGAGATGGAACGTCGCGAGGCCCTGTGCGACCGGTACGAGGGCGAGCTGGCCGCCATCGAACGGGAGATCCACACGACCCGCGACCGCGAGCAAACGGAGACCGAGCAGCGCGAACAGCATCAGCACAAGCGTGGACGGTCCATCTGAACCGTCCCAGGAAACACCAACCGACAACAGAAAGGAAACCGCAATGCCAATCGAGGAACAGGCTGAGGAGAAGATCCAGAACGCCGTCCAGACCATCATCACCGGAGGCGCGAAGCTCATGCTCAGAATCCCCAAGGGCGTGGCCATGGCGCTGCTCCGTTCCGGCATGAAGCTCACCAAGACCGGCGTGCACGCCGCGGGCGAGGCCGTCAAGAACAAGATCGACAGCGGCGAGATGTCCGAGAAACGATTGCAAAGGAAGAAGGACGGCGACCTGCACGAGCTGCAACTCGACGACTCGACCATGCGCGAGGTACAGCACAGCCTCAAGACCGCCGGCATCGACTACCACCTCGAACGCACCGACCAAGGCCAGTTCATCCTGCACTTCGCCGGCAAGGACGAAGACCATGTCCGCCACGCAGTGCAACGCGCGTTCAAAGGCATGGGCCTGGACGTCACCGACGACGACTTCACCGTCGAGCAGACGGAACAGACCCGAAACGAGCCAGAACCCCCGGCGCGGGAGACCCCGGCCGAACCAGCCATGAAGCCCATGCCGACGCAGCGCATCGCCTGGGACTTCGTGGACCCGGAGGTCATGGAGATGGCCGCGAACAGCCTCGCCGCCCGGCATCCCGAACTCTCATGGGACAAGCTCATGGGCGACACAACATGCGACGAGCAGGCCGGCCGCGACTTCGCGGACCGGATCATCGGCAAGGCCGCCGCCGACCCGAGCCTGCGCGACGAGCTCGACACCATCCTGCGCGACGACTACGGGCAGGGCGCGCAAACCCAGGAGCAGACACGCAGGCAGACGATCGAGCCGAACCGGGAGAAGCCGGCACCGGAGCCGGAAAGCGAACCGGAACCCGCGCCGGACGAAGCCCGGACACCGGCCACGCGACAGCAGACGCAGGCCAGGGCAGACAATCCCAGGCCGGCCGGCAAGGAGCGGAAACCGAAGCCGATCCGGTCGAAAAAGGCACTGCTCGAACGGTTCAAGACCCGGCTCAACGAGAACCTCGCCGAACAAAAGAACCACATGCCACCCACCCAGAACAGGGACCGCACGCCCCGCAAGGGCCGCTGAAAGGAAACCATAATGAACCAGCAGGAACAGGCGACGCAACACGCCGCGATCTTCCAGGACACCATCAACGGAACCAACGACCCGACCCCATGGCCGGTGACCATGTGGGCCTCGTCCGGCGACACGATATGGACGGCCGGCACTGCAAGGACGGCCGGCGAGGACTCGGTGGGCATGATCTACGATCCCGGCGACACCATCGTGCACCGGAACACAATCGCCGGCGACGTGACCCGCGCCACCGAATCCTTCGCCATCAGACCGGCGGACGGGCAGAGCCCGATGGACGCGATGCTCGCGGGCCATCGAACAATGGAACCACCGCCATCCCGACCGGTGGGACACCGTGGCCACGCCGGGCCAGTACCGCATGACGGATCCGACGACGGGCCGGCAGCTCCCTATGGGATGGAGCGCCAGCCTCGCCGCCGCCGCGTCCGCGGCGGGACGGCTCGACCCCGACCTGCTCCAGGCCAGCCTCATGCAGAACGCGGTCGAGCACGAGCCGCGCCCCTGCGTGTTCTTCCTGGAGGATAACGGGTACGACCTCATGGTCTTCTCCTGGCATCGGAACCAGCAGGGACTGTTCGACGCGATGAGCTTCAAACACCTGCAATACGACGACCTGAGCATGCAGGTCACCACCATCAGCCACAGCGAGGACATGAGCGAGTCCTTCCCCGCCAAGACCATGAGCGACGGCGAACTGCTCACACAAAGCCGCGTCTACCGGGACGAATACCAGCACTGGCGCGAACAGGACGGCGGACCCGTCGCCCAGGGCATGACCGGCCGCGTCATGCGCAGCGGACTGCTCAAACCGGGACTGGAGCAGAAGCCGCTGCTGAATCTGAACGACGGTCGACGCGCCCCGGACTGGGACGAGTTCACCGACCAGGCCGCCATATCCATCCTCCAGGGCCAACCCATCTCGCCGACGCCCGCGCTCCCCCAGCAGGAGCAGCCGGAGCGGGACACCGACCCCACAGCCGTGACACAGACGCCGGCCCGGACGGCCGCGGCGACGAAGCAGGTCTGGCCGAACGCGTGGGTGGCGAACAGGCTCGCGCACACCTATATATTGCATGCGAAGGACGGACGCGACTGGCCGAAGATGATCGTCGGACTCCCCCGCGGCACCGCCATCGATGGCAAGGACCTGACCGGCTGGGCGACCGACATGTTCATGAGCGCGAAGAACCAGAGGCAGAAGAACGAGGGACGGGCCGTCAACATCAGGTTCAGACCCGGCACCCCGGTCGAGCTGTTCACCGGCCGCGGAACGGAACGCCGCACCATGCAGGTCGACCCGCAGACGCTCGTCCAGGCGGTCATCGACGCGCAGAAACGCAACCGCGACGCCGAGAAGACGCTCGACACGGCATCGGTGGAGCTCGCCTCGAAGACCGTGGAGGAATCCTGGCCGCAGATCGAACGCATGCAGGGCCGGTTCACGGAATACCAGCGTGCCGGCACGTACAAGCCGTCCGTCGCAATGAAATGGGCGCGCAGACTCGTCGACCGGACCGCCGGAGAGGACGAGGGACGGTGGACCAACCGCCAACGCCGCCAGGCCGCCAGACTGCTCATCCAGGAACTCACCGGCACGCAGGATCCGACGCAGGCCAGGAGCAAAACAACGGATCGTCCGACCGTCGAACAGTACGTGCCGGAAGGCGGCAAAACGCCCGACGCCATAGGCGATGAGACACCCGCGCCGCCACGGAAAACAGAGACGGACATGGCGACGAAACAGCGGCAAGACCCCATCGTTCCCGCCTCGCAATCCCCGGCCGCCGGTCCGGAACGACGGCACACGGACCTGAAGTCAACGCTCGACCGGTTCCGCACCAGGCTCAAGAAGAACCTCGACGGACTCAACGCAGACCCGCCCACCGCCGGCACCGATCGTAACCGCGGGCAGCGGAAAACCTTATAAGAAAGGAGAGAACCATGGTGAGAAAACGCCTATACGCGAAGCAGACCGCCTCGGTCGAATACGAGCAGATCGACCTGTTCAGCCTTCTCGAGGAGGAGCAGCGACAGGTCGACAGGACGGCGGAACAGGTGCGCGGATACGAGATAACGGTGGGCCACGCCGCGGTGCAACGACTCCGCGCACGCGGCGCGGACGACGAGACGATAGCCGCCGTGGCGGCCGAATACCGGGAGAACCGGCTCCGTGGACTCGGCCGACGGGACGCGCGGATCGCCGCCGAGAACAAGCTCGGCGTCGGTGCCGCCACGCCCGGCGAAACCACGCCGCAACCTGTGGTAAAACGTTTCACACAATCCTCCGGCACGGAAAACAACACTGAAGAAAGGAACAATGATGGACGAGATGACATGGACCGACCCGCAGCTCAAGGCGCGCTACGAGAGGAACCTCAAGGCGATGGAACAGCGCCGGGCGGCGCATCCGGAACTGTTCAACAAGTGGGCGCTGCCGTACAAGGTGTTCACCCGCAGCAGCCTGCACGGGATCCAGAACATGCGCATCAACTGGCTGATGGACAACCATCCGCAGCGGTTCAGGGAGATGATGATGGCCAACGTGCTCGAGGAGCATCTGCGGGACATCGAGAGGCGGACGAGGGAACGCCAGGCGCAGATCATGGACCAGCTGATGGAGTCCAGGCACCTGCTCAACCGGACGGACTGCCTGAAGGCGGCACCCCAGATGACCGACCTGGACCGGCTCAACGGGATGAACGAGGCGCAAGCGGAGTCGATGAGCATGGCGATCCACGAGATCGTGGAAAGCTTCTAGCATCCCTCGACTCGCAACGCGCGCGTTCGCCCCGCGAACGCGCCGAAGCGAACATCGCCGCCATTCGGACACTCAAGACGCTCGATGGGAACGGCGACGAGCCTCTCTCCGCGGAGCAGACGGACACGCTGCGCGGATACTCGGGATGGGGCGGATGCGCGGACGCATTCTCCGACAAGCCCGAATGGGCCGACCTGAACGCCGAGATCCGCGAACTGCTCGACGACGATGAGTACACGCAGGCGCGCGCCTCCACACTGACCGCCTACTACACGCCCGGACCAGTGGTCAAGGCCATGTGGGACGCGCTCGACATCGGGTCCGCGCCCATCCAGGTGCTGGAACCCGGGTGCGGCACCGGCAATTTCATGGCCGGCATCCCCGAAAACATCAAAGCGAACGTGTCGGGCGTGGAACTCGATCCGATCAGCGCGCGCATCGCGGCCGCGCTGAACCCGGACGCCACGATCCTCAACGCGGACCTCGCGGACTGCACCATCCATCCGGGATTCGACCTGACCATCGGCAACGTGCCCTATTCGGGCGACATCAGCCTCGACTACCGGACCACGGACGGCGGCACATCCCGCCTCCCCCTGCACGACTACTTCATCGAACGCTCGGTGGACGCGCTGCGGCCCGGCGGCGTCGCCATGCTGCTGACCAGCAGATACACGCTCGACAAACGCTCCGAGACCATGCGCGCCGACCTCGCGAGAAAGGCCGAGCTCGTCGGCGCAGTGCGCCTGCCGTCCTCGACGTTCGCCCGCCAGGCCGGCACCGAGGCCGTCACCGACGTGCTCGTTCTGCGCAGACGCGAACGGACGCTCGACCGCACGCCCGACGAGGCGTGGCATCCACTCCAATCCGGTCGCCGTGCCCGGATACCAGGACGTGACCGTCAACGTCAACCAGGCGGTCGCCAACGACATGACCGCGCACGCGGTGGGCGACATCAGACCGGTGATCGGACGGTTCGGCGGCGACTTCGACGTCGTCTTCCAGGGCGACGCGGAACAGGTCGGCGAACGACTCCAAGAACTGCTCTCCACACAGATCACCCACGGCCCGGCGCTGTCGCTGGGCGAGGCGGAACCGGCCGGACGGGCGGAGATCACGGTCCGGCCGGACCATGTGGCACCGTTCGAATACTCCGTCGACCAGCGCGGAGTGGTCTGGTACGGCGACGGCACCACCGTCACCGAGATAGCCCACGGCCAGGGCGACGAGGCGCGACGCCTGCGCGGCATGATCCGCCTGCGAGACCTGGCGCGCGAGCTCCAACGGCTCGAACTCGACCCCGCCCGCGTAGACGACCCGGACGTGGAAGCCAAGCGCGCCGAACTCGACCGGGCATACGACCGGTTCACGAGCGAGTTCGGACGACTGTGCGACCGCGCCAACCAACGCGCCTACAGCGGCGAGGAATCCGGCTGCCATCTCGTCATGGCGTTGGAGGAGACCGACGAAAAGGGAAGGTTCGCCGGCAAGGCGAAATGCCTCTCGCAACGGACCATCAGCCCGGTGCCGCCCATGCCCGACCATGCCGACAGCCTGGACGACGCGCTGGACATCAGTCTCGACCGCGCCGGCGGGGTCGACCTGGAACTCATCGCGCGCCTGGCCGATACCACCGTCGAGGAGGCCGAGACCGGTCTGGGCGACCGCATCATCCGTGACCCGGACACCGGCGAGGTCATGCCCGCCGAGGACTACCTCGCCGGAGACGTGGGGACGAAGCTCGACCACGTCACGGCCATGGCCGAACACCTCAGACGCCGGGCGGCACGCGAGGCCATGACGGAGTTCGCGGCATCCACCTACGCGACATCGGAGGACATGCCCGCCATAGAGCAGGCACGCGAATGGATCGACACCGCGGGAACGGACGTGTGGCGCAGCCTCACGGACCCGTACGCCGCCGAATCCTACAGGGATCCGACGCCGGTCATCGAACGCATCAACGACGGACGGCACGGATGGACCATGGGCTGGAACCGCAACCCGGAACTCGTCCTCGCCCTCGTCTGGCGGGCGGTGGAGGAACTGCCCGAGCGCCACTCACGCGTCACCCTCGAACGATCCGACACCGGAGAGCGGAAGCCGTGGCACGCGCCGGCATGGCACCGATCGCACGGCACCAGCCCACTGTGGGACGCATTGTGCTGGACATGGCGCGACGGCGACGCGCCACAGCACTACGCGCCGATCCTCGCCGACCGGCGCATGCCCGTCAGGGACCTCGCCCTGTTCGTCCACAAGATCGCCCACACCGACCGGCTCGACATCGCCGACAAGACCGCGATCCTCTCCAACCTGTTCGAGAGCTATTCGGCCCACGACAAGCATGGCAGCACGATATGGACGGACACGACCATCGGCGCGATGGTACGCCGTCTCATGCCCGGCACCGACGACCCCACGCGGCTCGCCGAACGGCTCGCCACCGACATGTCGGTCAGCGAATGGATCTGGGGCATCGCCCGCGACCTGCCCGACCTGCGCCAGGGAGCGGCACACGACGCCTACGGCGCGCCGCCACGTGCCATCGACGCGCGCCCCGACGACTACCAGGCGTTCCGCGCACGCCGCGAGGAACAGCTCGGACAATGGCGGGAGCAGCCGGAGCGCGCCGAGGCCGCGCGCGCCGACCAGACGGACGCGGAACGGCTCGAACACGTGGCCGATCTGCTGGAACGCGTACAGCCCACCCCGCTGGAGACCGAGCAGATCAAGGCGCCGCTGGGGGCCCCGTGGATCCCCGCCAGGGACGTCCACGACTTCATGATGGAGACGTTCAACGTGCGCGGCCACGGGCTCACGCCCGGCAAGCTCTCCCAGTACTCGGTCGACTGGATCCCCCGAGCTCGGACAATGGCGCGTCGGCTACTCGGGCGGCGGCGACATCGACTACAAGGCCGCGAGGACGTACGGCACCGAGGACCGCAACCCGTTCCAACTGCTGGAGGCGTGCCTGGACAACGCGCAGATCACCGTCACCAAGGACTCCCCCGACGGAGACCACGGCGTCCGGCAAGCCCAAACGGGTCAAGGACCAGAAGGCCACGATGGCCGCCATCGAGAAGGCCAACGCGATCCGCGACGCGTGGAACCAATGGGTGTTCAAGGACCCCAGACCGCGCGCAGAGGCTCACCGCCCTGTACAACCGCAGATTCAACGGCATGCGGCCCCGCCACGTCGACGGATCCTACCTGACCACGCCCGGCATCGCCCACGGCGTCGCCCTGCGTCCGCATCAGAAGGACGCGGTGGCCCGCGCCCTGCGCAGCGACGAGGGCACCCTCATCGCGCACGTCGTCGGAGCCGGCAAGACGTTCGAGGGCGTCGCCCTCTCCCACGAGGCGAAACGTCTCGGCAAGGCGTCCAAGCCGATGCTCGTGGTCCCCAACCACCTCGTGGACCAGTGGGCCGGCGACGTGCTCAAGCTCTACCCGGCCGGCCGGATCCTCGTCATGGACAAGGACGCGCAACGCAATCCCGAATCGGTGCGCCGGTTCTGGGGCCGGGTCGCCAACGGCGACTGGGATGCGGTGATCGTGCCGGAGAGCCGGTTCAGCCAGCTGCACGTCAGCAAGGAACGACGGCTGAGGAACATGCGCGCCCGCGTCGACGAGTTCGCCCAGGCCGTCGAGGCCGCCGCCAAGGCCAGGGGCGACAAGGACCCGACCGTCAAACGGCTGGAGGCGGCGCGCAAAGCGCCGAGACCGCCATGCAGCGCCTGCGCGACGGCAAGGAGTCGCGCGACGACAAGGCATTGGCGGGCATCGAGTTCGAATCGCTTGGCGTGGACATGCTCATCGTCGACGAGGCCCACCACTTCAAGAACCTCGGCGTGCCCGTCGCCTCCGCGGACCTGGGCATGCAACTGTCGTCCGCCGCGAAATGCGAGGACCTGCTCGACAAATGCGAATGGCTGCGCGAGGCCGGGCACGGAGGCAACATCGCGTTCATGACCGGCACGCCGGTCTCCAACAGCATGAGCGAGCTGTACAACATGCAGCGCTACCTCGCGCCCGGAACCCTCAAGGCCCAGGGTCTCGACACGTTCGCCGCATGGGCTGGCGCCTACGGCCAGGTCGTGCCCACCGTGGAACTGAAACCCGAGGGCAACGGCTTCCAGGTCAAGCAGAGGTTCGCGCGGTTCCAGAACCTGCCCGAACTGATGAACGCGGTGAAGCAGTTCACCGACATGATCACCAACGACGACATCCAGCTGCCGCTGCCCGAACTGGAGCAGGTGCCCGTCCCCGTGCCCATCACCGACCGGCAGAAGGAGGAGATGGAGGAGCTGTCCGACAGGGCGGACCGCGTGCGCGACGGCGACGTGCCGCCGGAGGTCGACAACCTCCTGCGGATCACTGGCGACGGGCGAAAGATCGCCCTCGACCCCAAGCTCCTCAAGGGACACGAGGACGACCGGCCGTTGGAGAACGGCAAGATCCAGGCATGCGCCGAGAACGTCGCCCGGATCTGGCAGGAGGAGACGCCGCGCCTGGGCACGCAGCTCGTCTTCTGCGACTCGAGCACGCCCGCGTCGGGCGGATGGAACGCCTACCAGGACCTCAAGGACCGCCTCATTCAATTGGGCGTGCCGGCCGAGCAGATAGCGTTCGTGCACGACGCGGGCGACAACCCCGCCAGACGCGAGCAGCTGTTCGCCAAAGTCCGTTCCGGCGAGATCCGCGTGCTGATGGGAAGCACCCAGAAGCTCGGCACCGGCACCAACGTGCAGGAACGCCTCGCCGCGATCCACGACCTCGACTGCCCATGGAGGCCCGCCGACCTGGAACAGCGTCTCGGCCGCATCCAACGCCAGGGCAACACGTACGACCACGTGCGCGACTACCGGTACGTGACCGAGGGCACGTTCGACGCGTACAGCTACCAGACCGTGGAACGCAAGCAAAGGTTCATCAGCCAGCTCATGAGCTCGAAGAGCCCCGCCCGCGAGGCCGCGGACCTCGACGCCGACGTGGTGACCCTCGCCAATATCAAGGCGCTGGCCACCGGCGACCCCGACATCCAACGCCGCATGACATTGGAGAACGAGATCAACCAGCTGAAGCTCCTGCGCGTCTCATGGGCGCAGCAGAAGGCCGACACCCGCAGGGACATCGGCCAGCAGCTCCAGCCACGCATCGAGGGGATCCGCCAGGCGATCCGCGAGAAGACCGACGACAAGCCGCTCGCGTCCAAGGCCCTGAACATCCACCAGACCGCACGCATGAACGGCAAGTGGGAGGGCATGACCATCAACGGCCGGCCGGTCGGCGACCGGCAGACCGCATGCAGGCTCCTCCACCAGGCCGCCCACCAGGCGCACGACGGGGACACGATCGCCGAATACGACGGACTGCCCGTCATCGCACGCAGGGCGGCCACCACTGGACGGATCACCCTGGCCGTCAAGGCCGTCCACGAGCACGAATCCGGTACCGAGATGCCCGGACCCTACCTGACCGGACCTTCCAGCATCGTCAGCCAGCTCGACCGGATCGTCAAGAACATGGCCACCGACCCCGGCAAGCTCACGGAACGGCTGGCGGACGCCGAAAGGGAACTCGCCGCCGCGCAGGAGACGCTGGCCGAACCATTCGCCCACGAGGACGAGTACCGGCAAAAATCAGGCAGAACTCGAACGGCTGACGTCCAAACCCGACGAACCCCGGGAGACGGAAAGTAGAGACCAGGAAACCAAGGAAAGGAGCGCAGGAATGCCATTGACAACGGAAAACGCCAGACGACTGCTCGAACAGGACCACGACGTCACCGAAGTCACCCAGGGCGGCAACGCCATGGGCCACTACCTCGAAGCGAGGCTCACGGACGGACGCGCCGTGCAGATCGACTTCCACGACAACCCCGCATGGAAAGACACGGACCGTCTGGCCGGCCGGATCGAGGTGTCCTACGCCAACCGGCCACAGGCGGAATGGCAATACGACGACAACGACATGGCCGACCGCGAACACACCGTCATCGACCCGGCCGACCCAGCCGCCGGGAAAACACTCGCCAAGGCGGTGGAGGGCTGGGAACGCGCGGCCGGCCTACATACGGCCCGCAGCAGCCGGGACGAGCCATCTGGCCGCGAACCAGCCGCCGGAGGAATACGCCTACCGGTGGCGGAAGCCCGGGGACCCCGACAGGCACATCGCATACCTGAGCACCGCCTTCGACCGCGACCAGGCGATGAAGGCGAGGGAGAACGCCGGATACGTCGTGACGAAGGTCGATGAGGATCCGGCCGTGCTCTACGAGCAGCACCGCAAGGCGTCCTGCATGCGCGCGAGCCACATCCTGGAACGATACGAATCCCCCGACCAGGACGCAGTCAGAATCCTCCACGGCATCGTGGGCGAGGTCAACGCGCACGACCCCGAGAACGACATCGCCGCCTACCTCGCCTACCCGTCCGACAAGGCGGTCCAGCTCGCCGGCGACGGTCTCACCGCAGCGGACATCGCGGAGAAACGCGAGATGGGCGGATGGGACCCGCGAAAGGACCCGCTCATGCGCATCAACGCGCAGGGCGACTGGACGGGCATCACCCAACAACAGGCCGACCAGATCGTCTGGGACAACCGCGATGAGATCCTCACCCGCGCGTCATACGACAGTGAACTGTCCACGTGGACGCTCCACCAGCTTGACCAGTTGAAGGAGCCCCAGCCGACCCAAAGCCTGGACCGTGACCGGCCGGAACCGGATCACAAGGCGCCCGCACAGGCCGATTCCACGACGAAGCGTCACGGGCCAAGACTGTAGTCCTCTCTAGCCACGGGGTGGCGCGCTTTCCGCGCCACCCCGCATTCATTCCATACGAAGGAGCAGAAGACACGCATGACAACAGAAACAAACGACCAGCCGGAACCCATCATCTGGTTCGAGGGCACACTCATCAGCAGCCCACGGCAAAACAGAAGCGCGGAAGACTGGCTGCTTGAAACCATGGCCATGGGAACAGCCACGAGGAAAATTCACCATCCACGCCAGCGGCAGGGAGCATTCGGAGAACATCCGCGACCACGCGCGCAAGGGATCCCGCCTCATGGTCAAAGGCACCGCGGGCGACGAAGGATCAGGCATCGACATCGAAGCCACAAGCCTCGCGTTCGATCCCAGCCATGACGAACCGGACGGGAATCGATGACACGGACCACCACCGTCAGCGGCATCAGACCGGACAAGGCCGGCGACGGCGAATGGATCGACATCAACGGCCACGTCGGCCGACTCATGTCCACGCTCATGGCAGACGGCCGGCCATTCAGCATCGACGTCACGCCGGGCGGCATGACCACCGTCACGCCCCTCCCACCCCCGAAGGACGCGGAAGCGGCCGGCGGCGACGCCCAGGCCGAAACGGAGCCGGCCGACGGGAGGATCACCAGCAGGAAGACGCTGTACGACCGGTTCCGCGCCAGGCTCAAGGAGAACCTCGCCGAAAGAAAACAATAGAAAGGAACAATCATGGAACAAGCAAGAGGAATCATCGTCAAGACACTGACCATCCTCGCGGGATTCTGGATCGCCGACCTCGCGGCCGCCCGCGTCCAGGCCGGCCTCGCCGCCGGCGAAAGCATCGAACGGATCATGGACGGCATGACGACCATGCTCCAGCATCCGCTCGCCCTGGGATTCGACCGGACCAGCCTCCTATGCGGACTGGGCGGCGCGTGCGCCGTCGGCCTGTTCCACCTCTACCGGTGGAGCATGAAACGCAACTGGCGCGACGGCGAGGAATACGGCTCCGCACGCTGGTCCACCAGCCGGGAGATGGCCCCATACACCGACAACGACACCCGTCAGAACCTCCAGATGACGGCCACCGAGGGCCTGAGCCTCGACGCCCCGGCCACGCGCCGCAACCTCAACACCGCCGTGATCGGCGGATCCGGATCCGGCAAGACCGCCACCCACGTCATCCCCAACATCCTCAAGGGCAGCATGAACTACGCCTGCACCGACCCGAAGGGCGAGCTCTACGCGAAGACCGGCGGAGACTTGGAGAAGATGGGCTATACGGTCAAACAGCTCGACCTGGTGGACCTGACCAGCGAGACGAAATTCAACCCCATGCGCTACATCGACCCCACGAAACCCGACGTGGCGATCATGCGCCTGGTCACCAACATCATGGACAACACCAACGGCTCCACACCCAAGGAGCACCAGACCGACGACTTCTGGACCAAATCCGAACGCAGCCTGCTGACCGCGCTCACCGCGTTCGTCTACTACCTGCCCGACGACATCCTCAAGGACTGCCTGCACATCGACGCCGGCCAGACCCTCAACGCGGTCGCCGACATGCGCGACCTGCTCGAAGCCAGCGAACAGGACGAGACCAAGGAAAGCCAGGTCGACGCCGTCGCCCGGACCGCCACTGAAATATACGAGGAGACCCGCGCCGAATGGGAACGCGAGGACGCGGACCACGACGACCCGGACCTGCGCGAGGCATGGCGTCTCGCCCAGGGCCTGAAGTTCGCGGCCCGCCAGTACCGGCCCTTCACCCAGGGCGCGGGAGAGACCAAGAAGGGCATCATCATCAGCCTCGGCGTGCGTCTCGCCCCATTGACAGTCGGCCCGGTCCGGGAGATCCTCTCCGACGACGACCTCGGTATCGACCGGATCGGCGGATACGCGGACGAGCACAAGGGCGGATACAGGCATCCCAACGGGAAGACGGCCATCTTCCTCGCCCTGCCCGACGAGGACCCGACATTCAACATTTTTGGCCGCGATCTTCTACCAATGCCTGTTCGACAGCATCATCCGCCGCTGCCGCACCTACCCCGGCGAATGCCTCGCCACGCCATTGCACTGCTTCCTCGATGAGTTCGCCAACGTGGGACGCATCCCCAACTTCGACAAGCTCATCGCCACGATCCGCTCGCGCAAGGTCAGCGTCAGTATCATCCTCCAGACCATCGCCCAGCTCAAGACGATGTACAAGGACTCGTGGGAGACCATCGTAGGCAACTGTGACTCGGTGCTGTTCCTCGGCGGCAACGAGCAGTCCACCACTGAATGGCTCAGCAAGCTGCTCGGCAAGGAGACCATCGACATCTGTACCACCAGCGACTCGAAGGGCGTGTCCGGCAGCCATACCACCAACTACCAGCGCACCGGACGAGAACTCCTCACACCCGACGAGCTCGCGCAATTGGACAACGACAAATGCATCTACAACCTGCGAGGACTGCACCCGTTCCTCAGCCGCAAGGCATGGCCCGGAACCACCATCGCCAGACCGAAATCCACGCTCAGGCACTCCAAAGAATGGAAGGCAGCGGCATGAAGCCAATCACAACCCCGGATCGCTGCCGGGCAAGCCGGTGCCCCCGTCTGATGGCGTGGGCACGGACCATCCCGGCGAGGCTCCGCCCGTATTGGTGGAGGACGACGAGCCTCCCGAAGACGGGCGTCGTCCGGATCCGGAACCGGAACCGGAACTTCCTTGGGAATATGAGGGCGTTTGCCGCTGTGGAGCTGATTGGGATTGCGATGCCTGGGCCTGCTGCTGCGCGGCGGCAGCCGCGGCTGCTTCCTGTTCTGCCTTGGCCTTCGCCTCCGCGTCGGCCTTTTCCTTCGCCGTCTTCGATTCGTTGACCTCTTTCACGGCTTTCGCGATCGCGTCCACGTCACGGGTCTTGACCGCCTTCAGCAGGGTCTCCCGGGTCTTGTCGTCCGCCACCTTGCCGTCGGTCTGCTTGTACAGCGCGTTCGCGTCGTCCACGGTCTTGTCGAGTTTGCTGTCGGTGACGGCCTTGGCCGCGGTCTTGAGGTCGGTGAGACGGTTCTTGAGCTCTTTGGTCGTTCTGCGCAGCGCCGCAGTGGTCCTGTCCACGTCGGATGTGACGGCGTCGGGCGCGCAGGAACCCTTGATGGTGGACGTCTTTGCGTCCAGGAGCCGATTCAACGCATCAAGCGTCTTGGGATCCGCGACTTGGCCGCGACTGGTGTCCTTCAATAGTCTGGAGGCTTTGGCCGTGGTCCTGTCCAGGTCGGACTGGATGGTCTTGCGTGTCGCTTCGGCCGAGTCGCATGCGCTGATTGCGGTCTCATGCGCCTCTTGCCGCATGGCGGCGGCACGGCGGTTTTTGATTTGCAGTCCCATCCAGGACACGGCGATGAGGCTCGCGGTCATGACGATCGCGACGAGCGCTTTCCCGACCGGGAAGACGCGGCGCACCTTCAGATCGTCGGGGTCGGCCGAGTAGGTGACGGCCGACCCCGACGATTCTGCTTCCGGTATTGGAGGGATGTCCGCCGTATCCGATTCCAAGTCGGCGATTCGTTCGAGTGCGGCAAAATCGTCGTCGGCGTCCTTCAGGGCCTTCTCCGCGGAATCGTCGGGAGGAGACTGCTCCGCCGGCGCAGACACGGGTTCCTGCCCCGGCTCGTCTTCCGGCGGCAGCGGCGCGGATGGTATGGCGACGCGACGGCGGCCGCGCATGGACGCGGGCGGCAGCGGCGCGGCACCGGCCGTGTCAAAGCCTTGCTCCTGCGCGGTATGCCACCATTCGGCGAGCTCCGGCCACGCGTGTGGATGTTCGGCGATTAGGCGCATCCATGGACGCCAACCGGGCTCGTTGGCCATGGCGTACAGCTGGTCGACCGTAAAGCTTGGGGCTGAGAATCGGCTCACCCGTCTTCCTGTCGATTCTGGTCATTCCTCTCCGCCCTCGTCTTTGATGAGGACTGGCTGATCCTGTTCGTTTGCCTTCATCACATTTGTTCCTCCGGTTTGCCTTCATGCACCCGGTATCCGCCTTCCAATGGGCCCTTGACCGCCGCGCATCGCCAGCCGTCGTCAGTGAGCGTGTAGTCAAGCACCCAGGATGCCTCCAGCCCGGTGGATACGGCGCATGTCGCCACCCGCCGCCCCGTGGACACGGGGAAGCCGGTGAACTCGGTCTCGGGCAATGGCTGCGGGGCTATGGATGATGCCGGTATGTCGAGGGCCGGCGGCATCCGGCGTGAAGTATTCGCCTTCGAGTTGGCCTCGTTCGCCGCCCATGTAGACGCCGAGCGCTTTCGGCGCGAGGTCGGCGCACGGATCATCCTCCGTCGGCGTCGCCGGCTCGGTCTCTTCGTCTCCAGCCGATTTTTTGTCCGGGTTCGGTTTTCGTTCGCGGCCGGGCGACGGTGATTTGCGTGTCCTCCGCGGTTCCGTTGCCGGCGCATATCACCGCGACGTTTCCTCCCAGGATGAGGAGCGCGACCGCAAATCCCGTCGCGGCGATGATCCTGTTCCTCTTTGGTTCCATGCTTGGTTTTCCTTTCAGTGGATGTAGCGGACGCCATTTCCGGCTGCGGCCAGTTGGGAGGCGCTGATTTCGCGTGTGGATACGACGCCGAGGCCAAGCGCGTTGGACTCGCTGATCAGGATCGACCCGTCCCCGCGGACCTCCTCGACCATGGCGACATGCCCGTAGTCAGCGGACGCGCCCAATACTCCCGGTTGGAACACGATGACACTGCCGGCGGATGGGGAGCCGTCCACCGTGTAGCCGGCCGACGCCGCGGAACCTGCCATGTGGCGGCGTTGCCCCACCCTGGTATCGGTTTTCCTATGTCGGCTCTTCTGGTCGCGGCCCACCAGGTGCACTGCCCCCATGGGTATCTCGTGTCCGGCGTGATGCCGGCCGTGGACACGATGCCGCCGGAGACCGTCAGTTTCGGTTCGAGGGAGCCGACCGTGCCACCCTCGGCGGTCCCCGTTGCGGTGTATTTGGTCGCTGCGAGTTCCTTGATCCGCCGCACATAGTTGATGGTTTCCTCGAAGGGCGGCACCATGCCGTATCTGAGCACGCTGCCGAGGCCGGCGTTGTACGCCGCGAAGGTCAGCTCCAACGTGTCGCCGGTCAGTTTCCCGGACTTCTTGGCCGTCTCGACCTGCGAGGCGAGATTGCACATGTAGTTGCCCTGGCTCCAGATCGCGTCGTGCGGGTTCCAGATGTCGGCCTTGCCGTCTCCGTCGCCGTCCTTGCCCGCGGATGCCCAGGTGGACGGCATGAACTGTGCGATGCCCTGCGCTCCGGCGGAGCTGCCGGCCTTCGGATTCCAATTGGACTCCTGGTCGATCTGGGCGGCGATGATGCTCGGCGTGACGACCTGGCAGATGGATCCGGCGCGGATCACGTCGGCCTCGTATTCCGCGGGAACGCCCGAGACCGTGGATTCGCTGGCGTTGGATCCGAGGAACGCGCCCATGACGGCCAGGAGCACGCCGAGCACCGCGAGCATGGCCGCGATGACGGGCAGGATGGGAAGGCTGATGGAGGCGGCTCCCGCGATGACGCGGGACGCGGCCATGCGCACGAAGTTCGCGGCGACGCGGGCGGCACGCACGGCGGCCTGTCCGGTGGCTTGAACGTCGCGCGCCGCCTTGACGGGCGCGCGGCGGTGCCGCCAGATGAATTTGGCCGACGAGTTGACACCTTTTCACGCCAGCGCGTGCCGCTTTGAAGGTCAGGTCGCGTGTGGCGCTTCCCAGCTTGGACGCGAAATCGTCGTCAGCCACGGTGAGCCTCGCGCCGGCTTCGTCCATCCAGCCCATGCCGGTGGATCCCATCCGTTTGACGCTACGGCCGGCGTTCCCAAGGCCGCGCCTATGTGCTTGCCGATCCGCTTGCTCGCCTTTGCCTTCGCGGCGAACTTGCCGATCTTCTCGCTGGGCTTCGCCTCGGACAGCGCCTTGGGTTTGCCGGCCGTCTTGCGCATTCCCTTGCCCGACCGCAGGGCGCGTTTGCCACGGTTCATGATGCGCCGCGCCTTGCCGGCCGTCCAGCCCACGCCGTGCATGGTGGAGGACATGCCGTACATGCCGGCGCGTCCCGCCATCTCGGCGGCGGTGTGGCCCATGGAATCGGCGATGTCGGCCCGGTCCGAGCCGAATTGCGCGGCGCTGGACACCACGCCGGTGGCCGCGCGTCCGATGCGGGCGCGTGTGCCTCCGGCGTGGTGGGCTTGGGTTCCGCTCATGCGTTTACTTTCCTTCCTGGAAGGTCGTGGAGTACAGCCGGTAGAGGTCGCCGCCCGCGGGGATGCGCCCGTCGAACGGCACGTAGGCGCTGCCGATCTTCATGAGTCCCTGGCCGGGCAGCACGCCGGTGAAGTACTGGCGCTGCTCCTCGCTCAGGGTCAGCAGCTCGCACAACGCGTCCGCGTCGGTGCTGTTCTGGCTCAGGAGCATGAGGAAATCGCTGTTGGACAGCATCTCTCGCGCGTCCTGGAGGTCGAGGATCTCCTCGACGTTCTGCGTGATGCCGGTCACGCCGAGCCCGTATTTGCGGGCGCGCTTGTAGATGTCCTTGAACTGGGCGGCGGCGTACTGGTTGGAGAAGAAGCGGTGGAACTCGTCGACGTACAGCCAGGTGCGCCGCCCGTTGGCCTTGTTGCGGATGACGCGGTTCCACACCTGGTCGATGACGACCATCATGCCGAACGTGCGCAGCTCGCCGGACAGGCCGGACACGTCGAACACGGTGAACCGATTGGACAGGTCCACGTTGGTCTGGCCGTTGAAGCCGCTCATGGAGCCGGTGATGTACGGGTTGAGCGCGTCGGCGAGGTACCGGCTCACCTGGTCGCCGCCCGCCTGCAATTCGTCGTGCAGGTCCTGCAATGTGGGCTGGACCACTTCCCCCCGCCCTGGTTGCGGTAACGCGTGTACAGGTTGCTGACGCACTGGTCGACGAGTCCCTTCTGGAGCGGGTCGAGGCCGTCGATGCCGCCGATGAGCGCGCCGATCATGGAGACCACGTTGTTGGTCTTGTCCTTGACGGGGTCGGAGGCCGAATCGTCCTCCAGGACGATGTCCATCGGGTTGACACGCGTGCCGGTGCCGGCGCTGATCTGGATGATCTGTCCGCCGAACGCGGCCGCGAGGGCGAGGTATTCGCGTTCCGGGTCGATGACGATCACCTCGTCGTCACGGTTGAGGAACATGCCGGCGATCTCCTGTTTGACGGTGAAGGATTTGCCGCCGCCGGACGTGCCGAGCACGAATCCGTTGGAGTTCATGTGGCTGCGCCGGTCCGCGAGGATCGGGTTGCCGCTCCGGGCGTTCGACCCGTAGAACAGGCCGTGCGGCTCGAACACCTCCTGCGTGGTGAACGGGATGAGGATGGCCGCGCTGTTCGTGGTCAGGGTCCGCTTCATGGGCAGGGGGTTGTTGCCCAGCGGCAGCTCGGCCGTCAGTCCCTCCATCTGCATGAACTTGAGGCTCTCGGCCGTGCAGGACTGCGCGTTGACCTTGGCTTTCACGTTCCTGCACGCGACCTCCAGCTCCTCCTGGCTTGCCGCGGACACGCCGATCACGATGATCGAGTCCACGAGCCTCTGGTTGGTGGAGCGCAGCTCGTCGCGCAGCTGGCCAAGCTGTTCCTGCTGGTCGGCGAGGTCGTCGGGAAGGTCGTCGGGGTCGAGGCCCTGCTTGCGGTTCTTGCGCCGCTGGTCCATGATCTGCATCTTGACCTCGGCGTTCTTGCGGCGCACGAGCGTCATGCTTTCGCCGCGGTCCATGGGCGCCAGGTGGATGCTCACGTCGACGCGGGCGCGCAGGCCGGTCAGGTCGTTGACCAGCTGGTCGGACAGTTCCGGCGGCAGACTGGACACCCACATGGTGCGGTGCAGGTATTTCGAGTCCAGGGATTCGATGTCCAGCTGGATGGGATTTCGCGCGTCGATGCTCCACGGGCACACGAGGTCCTTGGTGTCGGGCTTGCCGGGCTGATGCTCGAACCGGCGTTCGTCGAACCGGAACTCCTCGCCGGGCCGGAGCACCTCGGCCATGAGGCGCAGCCGGTGCTCGCGGTCGAGTCGGGTGGCCTTGCATGCGTCGATGGAGCGCATCTGGCTGACGAGGTTGTTGCACAACGCGTTGAGGGTCGCGACGGCGGCCTGCTCGTCGCTTTCGCGGACGGTGACGGTCAGGGTCTTGACGGTGCTGGTGTTGCGGCTGACGGATTCGAGTTTGCCTTGGGCGAGGCGGTTGTAGTCGAGCCGGTAGTGGTCGAGGCTGTCGCCGGTCTCGCCCATCATCACGTCGGCGAGGATCTCGCGTACGCCGCGTGAGCGCGTGTAGGAGGCGATCTGCACGTTTTGCCCGGCCTCGAAGCTGTTGATGAGCTTGGCCCACCGGTCGATGATCTCCATCTGATGGGATTCCGGGCTCAGCTGGTAGTTGATGTCCTGGAAGAGGATGGTGGCGCTCCACCGTCCGTCGCCCAGGCTGGCGATCCCGTTGCGCAGCATCGCGTCGTAGCCGATGAGCTGCTTGACGCCCTTCGGCAGACGCGTCGCCTTCTTTCTCCGCGCCTTCGCCCTGGCTTCGGCATCGTCTTCGTCCGGCGCGACCTGGGGTTTCTTCTTTCCGAACATTCCTCACCTTTCCTTGATCGTTGGTTTCGCGCCGGTGCGGTATGGTCTGCCCGGACCGTCGAGCAGATAGACCTCGCGCTGCGTGTAGTGGCGCAGGATGTATTTCAGGTATTTCTCGGGCATGAGGCCCTTTGGCCTCACCCATCCCCATATGGCCACGGGCAGGCCGGGCGGGAAGATCAGGTACATGGCGAGGTTGGGGTCCATGCCCAGCCCGAGCCACAGTCCGACGTATCCTCCCCCGCACACGATGGCGAGGATGACGGCGGCGAGGCACTGCCTCCAGCTCATCCCCATGAACACCTTCGACTCGATGGTGGTCAGTTCCCTGTAGACGGGCATCTGCAACGCCATGATGTTTGCTTCCTTTCGTGGATTGCGTTGTGTTTCATTCGCCGCCGAAGAGCTTCTTGGCGACGGAGTTGGCCGCCATGACGATGCCGATGAGCATGACGCTCGCCAGGAGCAGGCCGGTGAAGTTGTCCATCACCCAGCCGGAGAGGCTGTCGCCGTCCTTGAACTTGCTCGGGTTGAGCGTGCCGCCCACGAGCGTGCGGTACATGAGGATCGCCAGATACAGGGTCGCGCATTGGAACACCAGAGACGCGTACTGTTTGAAGTAGTTGATGCCCCACTGGCGGGTCTCCTCCTGGGCGATGAAAGCGATCGGCAGCGGGTTGAACGCGGTGAGCATGTATATCTGCACGAAGCGCAGGAGGATGACGACGGTGACGACGATGGTCGCGCCCTTGGAGACGAGGAACGGGATGAGCAGCAGGATCAGGCACGGTATCTGGCCCATCCAGCCGGCGGAGTCTATGGCGTCGCGCATGCTGTCGCCAAGGCCGAGGCCCGACGACGCGCCGGTGGTGGGTGCCGCCGAATGGATGCCGCCGAGCACGCTGTCGCCGATCTCGTCGATGGCCTGGAGCATGAGCTCGCTGTGCTGGGCCGCGGTGAACACGAGCGTGAGCTTGAACATCGCCATGGCGACGAGCTTGACGCCCAGCTCTCGGTCGCCGTCCGCCCGGGTGCTGACCCTGGCGAGTTCCAGGACGCACATGATCGCCAGTATCGTGCTGGCTATGGGTTTGACCGCCGAGCGGGCGACGGTCAGGCTCAGCTGGTACATGCCCGCGTTGTATTCGGCGGGGGTCTTCAGCAGGTCGGCCACGAGGTCGTCGCCGACGCCGGACCCTATCGAGTTGAGGATACCGACGATGAAATCGACCATGCGTGGCCTCCCGTCTACAGGGCGATGTTGGAGAACAGGGCCGCGGCCGCGATGATCAGGCCGCCGCCGACGACCTGCCAGACGCCCGACTGGGTGGCGGGGCCGTTCTGGTCCTTCAGTCCTCCGGCCAGGGTGATGACGCCCCACACGGCCCACAGGCCGCCGCCGATGATGGCGAACTGGCTGAAGAGCTGCAACGCGCTGGTGACGACGCTGCCGCTGTCTGCCGCGATGGTGATTCCGTACATGATGTTTTCCTTTCGATGTTTTGGATGACATGACCACGGTATGGCCGTCGAGAAGGCTCCGGTTTGGACGTTCCCGACGAACCCGAAGAGGCTCGGACGATGGTATGGAAAAGGGCCCGCCGACCGTTCGCCGGTGGGGCCGGGTCCCGCCGCCGCGCGCCGGGTTTCGAGTGCCATGGTTCCCGTCCGGCGTTCCGCGGGCCGCGGAACATGGAAACGGACGGCATCATGCGAAAGGAAGACGGACCGATCCGCCACAAGGAGATTTTCAAGGAGTCGGACGGTCCGGTGCGCAAGGGAAAGGGGTGGCCGGCCGGATCCGACCTCATTGGATCCGGCCTGCCACCCCGTTCTGGTTTCCATGGTGCGCGGGAAGGGGTTCCCGCGGCGTGCCCCCGCCGGGAGTCGAACCCGGCGCCGTCACAAAGGAGAAAACAAAGACGGTACCGGTGGGGGCTTGGGCGCGTCCGGGAAGGAAAGGATCTGGGCGCGCCCGTGGGCCGTGCGGCGGATCATGGGGAACGGTCCGCCGCACGGGCCCGGGGTCAGGTTCGTCGGATCACTCCTCCGAGCCCTCGGTGTCGGCCGGGGCCTTCGCCTTGCGGCGGCGGGAGACGGCCATGAGGGCCGCGCCTCCGCCGAGCACGACGACCGCGGCCAGCGCGATCAGCGCGATGCCCGCGCCGGTCTGGGCGAGGGTCCTGCGGTAGCCGTTCCAGTCGTCGGTGGCGGACTCCACCTTGGTGTCCGAGCAGTAGTCCTTGCCGTCGATGGTCACGACGTCATCGGACTTGCTCTCGGTCTCGGCCTCGGGCTTGGAGCCGGATTCGTCGTCCGAGGTGCCGTCACCGAACGGGGCCGACGTGTCGACCGGACATTCGGTCAACGGGGTGCCGGTGACCTTGGCTCGGTCGGTGTGGGTCTTGGTGACGCCCTTGAGCGTGCCGGTGACCTCGACGCTTTCGCCGGGCTTGAGCACCTTGGTGTCCCAGTCGGCCGGGTACTTGAGGTCCACGACCTCGCCGTCGCCGACGATGGTGGAGTCCTCGAGCTTGATGTCCTTGGTGCGGAACACCGCGCCCTGCTTCGTGTCGGGATCGGTCTTGCTCGTGTTCGTGATGGTGAACACGATCTCCGTGTCGCCGGAGACGGTCAAAGCGTCCTTCGAATTGTCGCGGTCGCCGTTCGGCCAGCCGGACTTGCGATCCCACTTCTGGACGTCGATGCTCGGGGTCATGTCCGGGGTGCGGGTCCACACGACGTTGGATTCGAGAGTCTTGTCGTTGTAGTGCTCCGTGAACTGATTCTCGTGGCGGTCGGTCACGGCGAGGCGCTTGCACTGGATGTAGGCGCGCCAGCCGGCCTCATGGGAGTCGTCGGACACGAGGGCCCTGTAGCGGTCGGTCGCTTCGATGGTGACGACGTTGCGGCCGTCGACGGTGGCCGCAGAGAGGGTGAAGAGGTCGCCGCCGAGCTTCGAGCTGTCGAAACCGGAGCCGGCGATCCTGTCGCCCTTGGACGCGAGGGCCTCGCCGCCTGAAAGCAGGTCGCGGGTCGCGTACACGGCCCATTGGCCGGTGTATTCGTCGAAGGCCGGATCGAGGGAGTCGACGATGTCCCACTTGTCGACCTGCGGGTAGGCGCGGTTGGCCGGCAGGATGGAGCTGTCGAGCTGGTAGAGGAAGCTGCGGCCCTTGTAGATGCTCTTGCCGTTGGCGGATGCGCCGCCGACCTTCACGGTCACGTCCTTGGCCGGGTTGATGGGCTTCAGGGGGTTCGTGACCTCGTTGGTGTCCTTGCGGATCTTGTTGAGCACCTGCGTGGCCTTGTTCTTCACGGTGTAGCCGTCGGTGACCTTGATGACGGTCATCGGCATGGTCACGGTGTACGTGTGGCCGAGGAGCGTCTGGTCGATGGCGGGCTGGGTGAGCGGGTCATGCTCGTCGGACTCGCTGTAGGTCTTGAGGTCTTCCGGCTGTGGGTCGCCCTTGACGGTCTCGCCCGTCGCGGGGATCTCGGTGTCGACCAGCTTGGCGTAGGCGTAGAGCGCGCCGTCCTTGTCCTGGATGTTGAACTTGTCGGTGACGTCCTTGCCGGTCTCGTCGGTGATCTCCACGTTGGTGGCGTCGAGTTTCAGGTACTCGTCGTCGTAGTCGTCGGTCATGCCGAGCCTCCAGACCTTGTAGGCCTGGTTGTCCTGCCTGGCGTCGAGGGTGACGCGGTAGTAGATCTCGTCTCCCAGCAGGGCGGTCTTGCCGTCGATGCTGATCGTCGGGTCCTTCTGCGTGTCCTTCTTGACGGGGTCGAGCTTCGGCGGGATGTTGAACACCTCGTTGCTCGGGGTCAGCGAGTTGTTGAGGGTCAGCACCCACTTGTTGCCGACCTTGTGGTCGGTGGGGGCGTCGTCGGCGACGGTTCCCTCGAAGCGGACCTGGAGGCGGGGGCTGGTGCCGGCGCGCCACTGGCTGATCGTCTCCTGGTCGGTGACGGTCAGGGTGAACATGTGCTTGGAATCATCCCACGTGGTCGTGTACTTCTTCTTGGACACCGGCTTGCCGGTGTTCAGGTCCATCATCTCCAGGGTCTGCTTGTCCGGTTTCAGATAGGCGTCGTAGGAGTCGGTGAAGCTCACGGACTTGACCTCGTAGGCGAGGTCGGCCGGCAGTTGCGGCTGGGTGTTGAGCTGGTATTCGACCTTCTGGCCGGGCTGGACGACTTTGCCGTCCACGCTCTCCTGGTCGCCGCCCTGGCTCGCCTCGGACACGACGTCCTTCTTGACCGGCGGGATGTAGCCGCAGATCTGCGGTTCGTTGGTCGGCTCGGTGTGGTTGTTCACGGTCTCGGAGCCGCCGTTGGTCAGGTTCTTGCCGTTCGGGGCGGTGCAGAAGGTGAGTTCGTCGCCCGCCTGCTTGCCGAAGTCCTTGCGGACCTGGGCCGCGCCCTGGCCGTCCGCGAAGTTGATCCTGCCGGGGATGAGGAGCGTGACCTGCTTCGGGTTCTTCAGTTTCTTCAATCCCTTGAGGTAGGAGGCCTTGGCGGTGGCGGTGGCCTTGGTGCCCTGGACGGTGATGTCGAACTGGTCGGTCACGTCCTTGCCGGTGTTGACGATGTCGCTCACGCTGCTTTCGCGGTCGGTGCCGGCCGTGGCCTCGTACACGCGGATGTTCTTGGTGTCGGCGTCGAAAATGTAGTCGGCGGCAGTCCAGTCATCGGTGAGGGTGAACTGTTTCGGCGCCTGGATCAGGTTCCTGCCGACGGTGCCGTTGACGACGCTGCCGACCTTGTCGCCGTCGAGGTAGGTGTGGGAGTCGCCGCCGGTCTTGTTGGTCTCCTGCGGGTCGATGACGGCCTGCCATTCGCCGTCCTGCTCGAAGATCCAGCTCTTGTCGGGGTTGGGCTGCCAGGTGTCGAATTCCTTGCTGCCGGCGTCGGCCTCGGGTTCCTGGTTCCACTTGCCGGTCGCGTGGTCCTTGACCTTCCTGAAGTCCTTCGGCTTGCTGACGGTGACATTGAAGCTGAACTCGTACTGGTGGTCCAAGGGCATCTCGCCCTTGTCGGCCGTGCGCACCGCCGAGACGGTGTCCGTCTTGCGGTCCCAGGTGATGGTGAACTCGTTGGACGCGTCGCGGTCGTTGTCGGTCTTGTCGACGAGCTTGTAGTCGTCGACGGTGTAGTCGACGCCGTTGGCCGTGATCTTGTCCTTGAACGTCATCTCGTAGCCGCCCTTGCCGGTGCCGTAGGTGATGACGGTGCGGTTGGTCATGCTGTCGGCGCTCACGCCCTCGTCGATGGTCTTGGTCGGCGGGGTCGGCGGTTCGGCGCTCACGGTCCAGGTCTCGGACGGGTCCTTGTCGGTCGTGTCGACGGCCGCGTTCATCCTGCCCTGCTTGGCGACCTGGATATCGATCCAGTACTGGCCTTCCTGCCAGTGGCTCATGCCGAAGTCGGCTGGCGTGGCGAGGTTCTCGAGCTGGGTGTCTCCCGAGTTGGCGAAGGTGATCGGCTTGCTGACCGTCTTGGCCGCGACGTAGCCGTTCTTCTGGCCCTCGTAGTGGATGATGGCGGTGCCGTTCAGGTTCTCTTTGATGCTGCTGCCGTTGTTGCTCG
>ENA-OQES01000071-OQES01000071.1-human-gut-metagenome-genome-assembly--contig:-NODE-71-length-40273-cov-4.575225_pt1 | contig 40273 bp, 40 predicted proteins | sample MGYA00242798_ERZ504641 | MGnify/ENA primary metagenome ERZ504641 (study PRJEB26092, sample SAMD00036327) | human gut metagenome | host: Homo sapiens | study: EMG produced TPA metagenomics assembly of...
TTTCTTTTTCTTTTTCTCTCGGCCGAAACAGCATTTGCTTGCTATCCGGTGCGCAATGCGGTATAATGGATACAACAATGTGTTCTCACATGAAAATGGATCCCGGAAAACGACTTTTTTAGGAGGAGCGTTATGGAAACACTACAAATCCCATCCTCGGCAGCGAGCCCAACGGCCAGAAATTTATCACCTGCGGCGAGATCATGCTCCGTCTGACCCCGCCGAACTACGAAAAGATCCGCATGGCATCCAGCTTTGAAGCCAGCTACGGCGGCAGCGAGGCCAACATTGCACTGGCCCTGGCCAACCTGGGTGTGGACAGCACCTTCTTCAGCGTAGTGCCCAACAACAGCCTGGGCAAGAGCGCGGTGCGCTGGCTGCGCTCCAACGATGTGCATTGCACCCCCATGATCCTGACCGAGCCCAACGAGACCCCCTCCAACCGGCTGGGTACTTATTATCTGGAGACCGGCTACGGCATCCGCGCCTCCAAGGTCATTTATGACCGCAAGCACAGTGCCATTACCGAGTATGACTTCTCCCAGGTCGACCTGGACGCTCTGCTGGACGGCTATGACTGGCTGCACCTGAGCGGCATTACCCCGGCACTGGGCCCCAACTGCCGCGGCCTCATCATCGATATGCTCAAGGTGGCCAAGAAGAAGGGCCTGACTGTCAGCTTTGACGGCAACTTCCGCTCTACCCTGTGGAGCTGGGAGGAAGCCCGCGATTTCTGCACCGAGTGCCTGCCTTATGTTGACGTTCTGCTGGGCATTGAGCCCTACCACCTGTGGAAGGACGACAACGATCACAGCAAGGGCGACTGGAAGGACGGCGTGCCCCTGCAGCCCAGCTATGAGCAGCAGGACGAGATCTTCCAGCACTTCATTGCCCGCTACCCCAACCTCAAGTGCATTGCCCGCCATGTGCGTTATGCCCACAGCGGCAGCGAGAACAGCCTCAAAGCCTTTATGTGGTACGACGGCCACACCTTTGAGAGCAAGCTCTACACCTTTAATATTCTGGACCGCGTGGGCGGCGGCGATGCCTTTGCCAGCGGCCTGATCTACGCCATGCTGCACAACTATAAGGCTATGGACATGATCAACTTTGCCGTGGCAAGCAGCGCCATCAAGCACACCATCCACGGCGATGCCAACATCACCGATGATGTCAGCTCCATCCGCAACCTGATGAACATGAACTACGACATCAAGCGGTAAGCTTTCCGCTCTCAACCCGTTGCCCAGATTTTCCCCGGGGACGGGTTCATTTTTTTATTGCCCGCGATGCTGGAAAAGCCTTTTCTTGTACATTCCTCCAAACATTTTTTGTGAGTTCCTACAATTCCATTGACAGAGAATTCCACGCATGGTATTCTTCAAATTGGTATTATTACCATTTTTTGCCATACATTCTATGTCGCTTTTTCTGCGGCACTCATCCATGAAAGCGAGGAAATCCATGAAAAAACGGTTTGTCAGTCTATTAGTGGCACTCAGCATAACGTTAACATTCCTACCCATGGGAGCAGTAGCAGCGGCTCCGAATAAGATTACTAAAGGGGACCTCATATATACAGTTAACGCCGATGGAGAATCGGTTACAGTTTCCGGTACATCAAGAAAACCTACACAACTTACCATTGGGAGCTCAATTTCAGATGGTAATGGTAAATCATATACTGTAACAAAAATTGGAATGGGGGCTTTTAATAATGTACGTAACACGCTTACGGAAGTTACATTGCCTCCTACGTTGGACGAAATTGAAGACAGTGCATTCTTTAAATGTTCCAGTCTAACTGAGATTACAATCCCTGAAGGTGTTACAAAAATTGGCACAAATGCTTTTTATGGTTGTTCTCAGTTAACAAGCATTACGATTCCGAGTACCATCGAAAATATAAATACGGCTTTTTCAGGAAATACTGCGCTAACTCATGTCACCTTAACAAATGGCATTTCCGAAATCAGTTATAGCGCTTTTGAGGGTTGTACAGGGTTAACAGAAGTAGAAATACCCTCAAGTGTGAATAAAATCCTCCAAGACGCGTTTAATGGATGCACCAATCTAAGTGATGTAAAATATAATGGACATAAAACAGACTGGGACAAAGTCACAGTTAAAACAGGCAATGATACACTAACCAGCAAAGTTCAGTATCTGTGTGATATCAACTTTGATTTGAACGGTGGCACTATAAATGGTAGTGACACTATGGCCACGCAGACTGTTTACAGCAACGAGAAGCTAGGGACTGCAAGCGTCCCCACCATAACCCCACAGCGTACAGGTTATGATTTTGATGGCTGGTATACACAGGCAGAAGGCGGCACAAAATATACATTTACAGAAGCCGTCAGCAGCAACATCACCTTGTATGCCCATTGGAACGCACATAGCCATACTGTAACACTGGAGAACGACGAAAACAAGAAAACGAACTCGTATGACTATGGTTCGTCCGTTTCTGTTCCTACACCCACAAAGAAAACCGGCTATAACTTTAATCATTGGGAAGTTACCGTTCCTGATGGAGAAACCGCCCCATCCTTGAACGGCCCAGATGAGAACGGCAATTATAGTTTCTCCATGCCGGACTATGATATAACCTTGACTGCAAAATGGACACAAAAAGATGTGATCGACCCGGATGTTGACCTCAAGTTTGACGCGGTAACCGGAGAAGTGACATCGAACAATACTCAAGTCAATGCTGATGATATCATCAATAGGAAGTTTTATGATGATAAAGGAAATGAAGTTCCCAGTGAGAAATTGAATGACCGCGGGCTCCCTACGGAACCGGGCGATTATATCGTCAAAGTTGATGTCAAAGAGACCGAAAATACCGCTCCCGCGAATCAAATCACTGGCAATCAGATTAAGTGGAGTTACAATGTTCCCCAGAAAGAAGAAAAGGTCACCTACACTCTATCCCTTCTTGGCGGTATTGCAAAAGTAAACGGCAAGGATGCTACTATCAATGACAATGGTGACATTACCATTGAAAAAGGTGCAACAGTGGAAGTAACCTTTGATAAGAGCATTCTTTCCGATGCTCAGACTTTTGACCAGTGGACAATTAAGCCTGCCAGCGTGCTGAGCGCTGTTGAACCCAAGGCTGAAACCATTACCTTTACCATGCCGGGTGAAAATGTTATTATCGAAGCCATGACAAAGGATGCAAGCATTGAGGAAGAACCCAACATTCTGGGCACTACCCTCATCATTGGTACTGCCGCCGCGGGTACCGCGGTGCTGGCCTACCAGACCTATCAGTTGGGTACTGAGTTCTATCTGATTTGCGCCCTGCCAACCGGTACAGCTATTCCAACAAACCGAGGTGAGCTGGCTGAACTGGTGTGGAACAATGCAGGAAAGCCTGAACCCGCCGCCGTGCTGAACGCCAATGCCACTGAGACTGACAAGGCCATTGCATGGGCCGTGGAGAACGACCTGCTCAAGGCCGCGAAGAACAACGGCGAAACCTATGAAGCAACTGATCCTGTAAGCCGCACAGAGGTTATCAAGGCATGGAATCAGGTGCAGGCGTTCAAAAAGTAATTCGTACCGTAACGAGAAGAACAAATAACACCGCAAACCCAATACTCTAATAGAGAACCCCCCTTGCCGGTGATCTCCCGGCAGGGGGGATTCTCTATGTTTTAAGAAGCATAGCAAAAAAGGCGCTGGTCAGCGACGACACAACAAAACTCGCCCTTGTTGCACAGGTTGAAAAATTGGCTGGGTGCGGCAGATGCCAATGCCGGCATCAACAGCATGGCGGCAGAGCTGACCACAGGCAAGACCTACGCGGGCCTCAAGGGCGTTGACACTGTGACGTACAAGGGCTACACGAACGTTTACAACAACACAGGTCTTGCCGCCAATGATCTGCTTGTCGCCCTGCGCGGCAGCAACAACAGCGAGACCGTCCGTGCCGCCGGTTATCTGGGCGGTCTGGCAGGCTTTAACTCTCTCCACGGTACAATCGACACTTCCGCCACCGGCCAGTGGTTTGTCTATTCTGACAATGCGACAACGGCATCCACCGTCGGCGGTATTGTCGGCCAGAACGAATCCAACGTCACAGGCAAAAGCGTGCTGGACACTGTGGTAAACTGTGCCGCCGTGCGCCGGTTTACGCGCGTGAATAACAAGGACGATACAGACAATGACAACATTTACAAGAGGGAAAATCGTGTTGTTGTCCATGTGGGCGGTGTCATTGGCCAGCAGCAGAACCGCAGCGATGACCGGTGGTCTGTCAGCAAGGTAGTCAACTGCGGCAGTGTGTTCAACAGCCGCTCGGCCAATGTGGGCGGCGTGATCGCCTATTGGCTGGACTACGGCGGAACCGTGCAGAAATGCTTCAATTTTGGCAAAATCACAACAAACACGAACGACAAAAACAGCGGTTACGGTGCAGTCGGCGGTATTGTCGGCTTTATTGACCAGCCTATTTCCGGCGGCACCACAAATGTGCTTTCCTGCCGTAACTACGGTGAAATCTGGTATGAATCAAACGGCGCGAATGACTGTGCGGGCATTATCGGTAAAATCGAGATGAAGAAGGTCACCGATATTATGACGCTGAACATCATCGACTGCGTCAATAGCGGTGCAATCAAGGCAGAATCGCAGGCAGTCGGCATTCTGGCATGGATCGGCCCGTACGACAAGGGAAATATTGATTATGTTACAGTAAATATTGACCGCTGCCGAAACCTTAATACAGACTTTACGTGTAGCAGAAAAATCGGCATTGTCGGCAGCCGCGGTAATGGCTCTGGGTCGAATAAAGCAACCAATGTCACAAACTGCTTTGCTACGGTTGGTACAGATTGGTTCCCGATTGCCTATTTGCGCCTGAGTGGCGAGAATGTCACCGGCCACGGCAACTATTATATTGAAAATTCCGAAAGTGCAGGCAAGAGCTTCTTTAAGAAAGATTCCCGTAAACTGACCACAGTAAAACCGAACAGTACAACAAGTAACTGGGAGAAAGCGGATAAGCAAGGAAGTGACTCGGCCTACAACGAGACAGATTGGAACAAGTCCTCGGAAAAAGTAAAAGCACACCGTCTGTACATAGGCTATAACGTCACTGACAAAGCAACCTATCCTTATATTGCGTTCCTGCCCACTTTGGCAGAGGGTGGGAACGGCGCAGCGTACAGTCTGTGGTGGATGCGAGGCATTACTTCTACGGATTGGAATGCCGCAGCAAACTCTGCCTACATCAAGACCGACGGTAACAAAGCCTACATTTTCGATGACACCGGCGCGGACGATGATACCAATCCCGGCCAAAAGAGAGCGGACGTGATGCTGCAATTCGGCGAAGCCGCGAACAGTACGAAATCGGACGTTGATATTACCGACATCACCGACGAGGTCATCCAGAACTACTATAAGTACGTGCTGGACAGCACCAAGCCAGCCAAGCCGGGAAAAATCGACGTCAAGGCCAGCCAGGTGCAGAACGCGGACAACAACGTCTATGGCCGCTACGAGGTTACGTGGAAAGCGCCTACCGATACGGACGCCAGCCCTGCCTCCTATTACCGTGTGGAGATTTTGCCCTGCGATGCCGTAGGCAACATCACCGGGGTCGCCTACCTGACCGCGGACGTCTACCAGCGCAGCTATACCTTTGTGGCTGATAAAGCGTGGACGGGTAACTTCGTCGTGCGTGTAACGCCCTACAACACCAACGACGACCCGAATCAGGCTGACAACTTCAACACCAGCGGCGTGCAGACCTTTATGCACGCCCTGCCGACACCGGAGATTGAGTTCCGGCTGGTCAAACGCAAGAACGGCGGCTTTGACTGGAATCAGTGCCAGACGCCAGATTACCAGGGGATGCAATTCAATTATGAAGTTGTCGCGGTGCTGAAAAACTACACCGAATACCCGACAGACGAGACATGGACCGTTAAGCTGACCGATGGAAAGCATACTTATTATTTCAGCAGCCAGAATGGCAAGCAGTACATCCGCCTGACCAATAATTTGGAACGCACTTTGACGCTTACAGCGTTGGCAACCCCGGGCAACAGCAACAGCACAAAGTATCTGCGCTCGGCCCAGTACAAGTCAGAGACCTATCTCCCGTCCCAGTGGCGTGACAATCCGGGCTCTGCCAAGGACGAGGACGGTCTGCCGCTGGGCACGTTGGAAAAGGACGGCAGCACGGAGTATGTGACCTACACCGGCCAGACAGCGGAGAGCTTTGAAGCAACCGTGAAGTTCAGCTTTACCCCGAGAGTCAAGAACGGCAGCGAGCACGGCAACCCGACCTACCGCGTCATGCTGCTGGCAAAATATCTGGGCAATGACGAAGTCAACGGCGTATCTTTGAACGGCCAGTACATCACGCTGGCCGCGCGGGAGGGCATTGTGACAGGGTCTCCCGTCACCTTCAACCTGAACAGCCTGCCGTCGGATGCTATGACGAACTACACCGACTTCCTCGTTGTCGCGGTGCCCGTCACCAGCGGCAAGGGCGATATGAAGTATCGCTGGGATGCCACGGCGGAGGAAGTGTCCGCAGCCATCGCCAGCCATGCGAACGAGACAAACGACACCGACAAAGAAATCTGGTGGAAGAACGGCTATGAGATCGTTCGCACGGGCGAGCACAGCTATACCTATGCCCATCTGACGCCGCTCTGCTTCTCCGACGTGAACCGCACCGATGGCACCGATGACCAGGGTTGGGCTATACAGGCCACGGTAACGACCCCGCAGATCATCTTCAAGCAGCTGAACCTGGATGTCCTGAAAGCCCCGACGCTGGACAAAAACACCGAAGGAGAAGTTGACGAGAAAACCAACGAGTTGACCTATACGTTCAACTGGACGCAAGAGAACATAGGTACGGAAACGCCGACCTACAGCATCAAGCTCTACGGCCTGTTGACGGACGCGAACGGCAATGTGACCGGTCAGGAGCAAATTGCGCTGAAGGACACCCTGACGCCGACACAAAATGGCAACAGCTTTACCCTGCCTGTCAACGTGGATACCATGCTGGCCAACGGCAGCGACAGCTGGCGCTATGACAAGGTCCGGCTCGAGGTCACCCGCGTGGCGGCAGCCAACACCACCGAAATCGGCGCGTCCGCTGTGGCGGATTACAGCGTTAAGCAGCGCCTGCCCGGCATCAGCGCGCCGAGCTCCATCACCCGCGTCAACGGCGAGACCGACAACGCGGATGCCCTGCTCTACACGGTCAGCTGGTCGCCGTCCGACGACGAGCGCATTGACCACTATGACCTGTGCGTCGTCGATGCCGGCGGCAATACTGTGCTGACGCTGCCCACAATGGACAACGTCGGCAGCCTGACGCTGGATATGGAGCAGTATCAGGGCGTTGCGATGAGCTTCCGCGTCATTGCCCGCCGCAAGGACGACAGCTGCTTTGACGGCCCGGACGGCGCGTTGAGCCAGCCCGAGACCATCGTCCGCCGCGCCGCTGCGCCCAAGGTTACGGCCAGCAGCTTTGCGCCCGCTAGCCCGAATCAGGAGACGTTCCTGAACGACCTCAAGCTCAACATGGCGCTGGAGGAAGCCGCACAGGGCAATGTCTACTTTACCGGCTATATCTTCAGCAACGAGAACAATTACAATACAATTGCCGATTTGGCCAGGACATGGCAGAATACCCCCACCGGACAGGATAAGTACACGGCCCAGCAGGAGTTGACCAAAGCATTGGACGAGATGCTGAACAATGGCGACGCCGAGCTGGTCATCCCGAAGGACAACCGCACGGTGGGCGGGAGCGCCAGCGTCAACGGCACCACCGCCAGCTATACCTTTGTGCCCGACGGCAACGGCTTTACGCTGACGCCCGACCATGCAAAACAATACCTGCTGCCCGCGGTGCGCGTTATGCCCACCGACGGCACGACAGCGTCGAACTGGTTCTACTTCCTGCAGGATGCCGCAAAGGCGCAGCTGCCGGCCATCACGCTGGACTCCCCCGTGGACGCTGCCGAACCGGAACGCGCGCTTGGCAATGCCGTTTACACGCAGGAGGTCAACCTGTACAACGACCCCGAGTTTAAGAGCAATCGCGGTACGGCCCCGCTGGAGCTGCGCCGCTTTACGGTGGAGTGGACCGCGGTGAACAAGTACACCCAGGCCGAAGGCACGGTGCGAAACCTGACCGACAGCTATACCTTTACCGTCACGCCGCTGGATAGTAAGACGAAACAGCCCTACAGCATTACGGTGACGACCTACGACAGGGACGTGAAGGACGAAGACGGCAATGTCACGCATAAGCGCGGGGAAATCGAAACCGTTACCAAGACCTATAACGACATAACGACGCCGCTTGACAAGCAGACCACCGTTGTGGACGCGGAGACCAAAGAGACCCGCATCTGGTACGACCTGAGCGTTGAGCCTGTGACCGACGAGAACGGCAACGTGACATGGAAATCGCAACCCTATGACGTCACCGGCACGGTGGAAAAGGACGGCGGTACGCTGTACTACAAGGCACAGACGGTTCCCATGCTGGAGCTGGTGCAGGAGGACGGCGCCGAGCCTGTTTACCGCATCACCCTGCCCGAGCTGCAGGAAAAGGTGCAGGACGACTCGCTCAATCTGCAAAAGTTCACCGCAAGTGTGACGCTGCAGACGCTGGCGCACTCGATTGGCGACGATAAGACCGTTGCGTCCGATTCGGTCAAGGTCCCCGTCAACGAGACGAACACCGCCGATGCGGCGGAGGATGCCCACGAGTATGGACTCCGCGGAGAGCGTCGCGCCCGCCGAGACTGCAGAAAGCACGGCGGCGGAAAGCGCCCCCGCAAGCGTGCCCCCGGTCCTGATGCGGGCCCGTGCGGCACTGCCCATGGCGACCCCGGAGACCGCCGCTGCCCCGGATGAGACGGACGCGGCGAAAACCGCGCCCCCGAAACAGACGGAAACAAGCGACGCATCGTAATTTTATTTCAGGAAAGAAGGTGGCATTATGCACCGCAGGGCACGCAGCATTCTGCGCGGGGAGCAGGGGCTTTCGATGATACTGGTCCTCTGCATCGGCGCGCTGTTTGTGGCGCTGTCGGCAGCGCTGGTCTATGCGGCCTCCGTGCTGACGGCCAATGCCAACCGCCAGCTGCTGGAACAGGAAGCCTACCAGCTGGCAACCAGCTTTTCCGACGTGCTGGAAGGGGAGCTGAATGACTATGACCCAAATGACCGCGACAGCAAGACATTTGCTGGGTTCGTCAACAATGAATTTATGTTCTCGGTGAGCTACGGCAAAGACATCTATGATTTGGAATCCCAGCCATTCGTGTTTGAGTTAATGAAGGGCTCCACCGCGGCGGCAGATGGTGCTGATTCTATCACAATCACATTACGCCGCCGCCCGGGCGAGGATGTAGATGATTTGAACCTAGGCGGACAGGGACAGTATGTTACGACAGACAAAGAATGGCAATCATTCCTGAGAGACTGGCAAAGCACGGACTATAAAGTAGTAGATTTGCAACTGGATGTAACTGTTACAGCGAAGAAGGGGGGAAGAACAATTCTCCTTTACACGAGTGTATGACAGACACATCCATTACCCGATTGATTACTATACGATAGACGGGCAAACAGCTCATTATAGTTGGACTTTTGGCACGAACCAGTTTACAGTTCCCGGTGGTTCAACACTTGTCATTGATAAAAAATGACACAACGGTTCATACAATTGTGCCGCACTATGATACGCTGCAGCAGGACAAAACGACCATTACCTACACCCGCGGTGTTAAACAAAACGCCAGCAAAACACAGGAGTGACCCGCTATGAAACACATTTTCAAAAATCGGCAAGGGGAAACGATTGTGGAAGTGCTTGTGTCGTTCCTGCTGCTGATGATTTTTACTTCGATGTTCGTCGTTTCGCTGCGGTACGCCCGCGCCATGTCCCAAAAGGCCGAAACGCTGCGGGAGACAGCCTATGAGCTCTGCGCAAAGTTATACGGGCCTAATGACAAAGAGCCGACATGGAACGATGACGGCGCGGCGCAGGATATGACGTTCGGCAACAATGACTTCACGGTTAAAGGTGTGCAGCTACAAAGCACAACGCCAGAAGTGAAAGTGAGCCAAAACGGCACAGAAAAGACTGAGAGATACGTGTTCCACCGTTACTGCAACAAGGAGGAAGAAGGGACGACCAACCCATGAAGCAGCGTTTGAAAAACCAGAACGGCACAACGCTGGTGGAGCTGATCGTCTGCATGGTGCTGCTGTCGCTCTTTACGCTGGCGGCGGTCACGCTGATACAGCCCAGTGTGCAGGCGTACATGGACATCCAGCAGCAGACGCGCGCGCAAAATCTGGCCGATGCGCTCATTGAGACGATCCGCGGCGAGGTGCTCGAGGCGAACGGCTATATCCGCTTCACCGACGGCGCAACAGTCCCCCAATGATACTGATGTAGACAAGGGATATGACAGCATATTTAAAGAAAAAACAGGGGTGAGTGACGGTACAGCACTGGAATTTAGTGTTTATCCCAATCACATCGAATTGATTGATAAAGACTATGTACCGCCATTAACAAAAAGTGACGGGACACAGCTGCTGAAACAGGAACAGGCAAATGCGCTGAACGGCTACCTGCACATGCGGTTTTATCAGCAGAGTGGTACAGATAACAGCCCGCAGCACACTGCAACAGATGAAAATACCAAACAAGTGACGCAGAAATACGTTGCTTACGCCTATACGACGGCGTACCCCAAGGACGCTTACATGGGGTTGTACATCAAAGACTTGCACTTTTATGCTCGCAGTTATCAAAAACCCAAAAATGGAAGTAAATATGCGCGTGTCACCGCAATTACGGTAGTGCTGACGATAGCTAAAAAGGATGCAAACGGTCAGAGTGTGACACTTTGTACGCAAAAAGCAATTATTGCACTGCCGGGCGAACCTGTGTATATTGAGAAACCCGGCACCTGGGACGGCAAGGCATCGTCGGAGTCGTGAGCGGTGCCCTCCGGGACGATTTTTAAAAAGTATATTACAATCCCGGCGGATGTACTGGACAAATTCAAATGGACTTGTATACTTTAAAACATGAATACCTGTGTGCCGGACAAAAAATGCAGGAACGTCATGGGCATCAGAGCAGAGAGGATGACTAAGATGGCAACAATTGAAATCAAAATGCTGGGCGGCTTTGAGATCCGTGTGAACGGCAAGCCCGTGCTGGCACAACTGGCGCAGTCCCGCAAGGCAACGGCGCTGGTGCAGTATCTCGTTTTGCGGCGCGGGGAGCGCGTCTCCCACAAGGTACTGACCGATACCCTGTGGGCAGGGGAGCGGTCCACCAACCCGGACATGGCCCTGCGCGCCATCTTGCATCGCTTCCGCCTTATGATCGACGCGGAGGGTCTGGATGAGATGAAGGGCTGCATCGTGACCAGCCGCGGCTACTACCAGTGGAACCCCCATCTGGACTGCAGCGTGGATGTGTTTGAGGTCAACGACCTCTCGGAGCTGGCCCGCAAGGAGAGCGACGCCGAGAAGCGCAGCCGCATTTATGAACAGATCGTCAACCTGTACGACGGGCGGCTGCTGCCGCAGTCTGCGTCCGAGCCGTGGGTCGAAAGCGTCAGCGTGCGTCTGCACGGGCAGTACCGCACAGCCATTTTAAACCTGCTGGAGCTCTGCAAAAAATGGGGCGAGAGCACCCGCATCGTTACGCTGTGTACCCGTGCGCTGGAGCTGGACCCCTACGAGGAGCGCCTTTATCTGGAAAAAATCGTCGCGCTGGAGACGCTGGGCCGCCACGAGGAGGCGGAGGATCTGGCACGCCGCGGCAGCGCCATGGGCTGCCTGCATCATGCCATTGAGCCGGGCCGCGCAGGCTCTGCCTACCGCCAGATGCGCCAGGCAGACCGCAATATGGAGAGTGAGGTCTCCAAGCTGATGTCTGCCCTGCCGGATACCGAGAACACGGGGGCCTGTATCTGCGACTTTGAGACGTTCAAGGAAATTTACCGCGTACAGCGCGGCGTGCAGGTCCGCTACGGTCTGCAGGTATTCCTGGCGATCCTGACCGTGGCTCCCAGCCAGAACACCGATGCTGCCGAGACCGCTCTGATGGTGGAGCAGCTGGGCGATCTGATCCGCACGAATCTGCGCCAGTGCGATGTGGGCGCCCGCTACACCGATATGCAGTATGTTGTTATGCTGAGCGGCAGCACCGCCGAGAGCGGCACCAGTCCGCTGGAGCGCATCAAGGCCGCGTTCTACCGCATCCCTGCCCATGGCCGCTACCTGTTGAGCTATAGCCTCTATGTTCCCGAGGCCAAGGCCGACAGCGGGCGCGCCCGCCGCCGCAAAAAGACGGCGAAGAAGGAAAAATAAGTGAGCCGTTAAGCCGTACAGTGAAAGCTGTGCGGCATTTTTTTTGCTGCACGGACCGGCAAAGAAACGATTGGTAGGGGCGGGCATTGCCCGCCCGTGCCCGTTTGCCCTGTGATATATTTTCCCGAAAAGACGATGCTGCGCCAAGTTGGCGGGCGAGCAATGCTCGCCCCCTACACTCGCTGTATGTCGAGGAACGATTTTTTACACTTTCCACAATCTTTTGCCTAAAAATTTTTACAAAAATCCGAAAAACTGTTTAAATTTCCACAACAATGTGGTAAAGTAGTATCAAACAGGCGGGAGTGTTCAATAATCACTGCGCCGCAATGAAATTCTACGCCGCAGGGCTGCCGGAAGCAGCCCCGGCGCGAAAAGAGGTTTGACGATCCATGGGCTACGCAAGCAAAGACATCCGCAACATTCTGGTGGCCGGCCACGCCGGCTGCGGCAAAACGACGCTGACCGAGGCACTGCTGTACATGAGCGGCGCTTCCGAGCGTATGGGCCGTGTCGAGGACGGCACCACCGCCAGCGACTTTGACCCCGAGGAGATCCGCCGCAAGGCATCGCTCAACTCGAGCGTTGTCCCCGTCGAGTACGAGGGCATCAAGTACAACCTGATCGACGCACCGGGTCTGTTTGATTTTGAGACCGGCGCTGCCGAAGGCATCATGGCCGCCGAGAGCGTGCTGATCTGTGTGTCCGGGCGTTCCGGCGTGACCGTCGGTGCCGAGAAGGCGTACCAGCTGGCGCTGAAAAACAACAAGGCGCGGATGATTTTTGTCACCAAGGCTGATTTGGAAAACGCCGACTACTTTAAGATCCTGGAGCAGATGAAAATTAAGTTCGGCCCCAGTGTCTGCCCCTGCGTCGTGCCCGTCCGTCTGGACGACGGCACCGTCGCCTACATCAACCTGTTCAGCCAGAAGGCCTTCAAATACGAAGGCGGCAAGCAGGTCCAGATCGACCTGCCCGACATCGGCCACCGCTTTGAGGGCCTGATCCAGGCCATGAGCGAGGCCATCGCCGAGACCGACGAGGCTTTGATGGAGAAGTTCTTCGAGGGTGAGGCTTTCACCACAGAGGAGATCGTCCAGGGCATGGCCTCCGGCGTGCGCAGCGGCCAGATCACGCCCGTGTTCTGCGGCTCCGCGGTCAACGCGCAGGCGCTGGATATGCTGCTCTACAACATGAACGTGCTGCTGCCCGGCGCGGACACTGCGTCCGCCGTGGGCGAGTCTGGCGGCGAGCCGGTGGAGATCACCGCCGACCCCGCCGCCCCGCTGTGCGCCTACGTCTTTAAGACTGTGGCCGACCCGTTTGTCGGCAAGCTGAGCCTTCATTAAGGTGCTGTCCGGCAGGCTGACCGCGACGAGCAACGCCGTCAACGCCCGCACCGGCCAGCCGGAGCGCCTGGGCAAGACGCTGACCGTCTGCGGCCAAAAAGCAGACCGACACGCCTGAAATCGCCGCCGGTGACATCGGCGCAGTTGCCAAGCTGGCCACCGCCAAGACCGGCGATACCCTGTGTGACCCCGCCCGCGTCGTGGCGCTGCCCGCACCTGTGTACCCCATCAGCAGCTACCGTATGGCTGTCAAGGTCGCCAAGAAGGGCGACGAGGGTAAGGTCGGCAGCGCACTGGCCCGCCTGATCGAGGAGGACCCCGCCATCCGGTTCGTGGTCGACCCCGAGACGAAGCAGCAGATCATCAGCGGTCTGGGCACCCAGCATCTGGAGGTCGCGCTGGCCAAGCTGAAGAATAAGTTCGGCGTCGAGATCACGCTCGAGAATCCGCGCGTGCCGTACCGTGAGTCCATCCGCAAGAGCTGCAAGGCGCAGGGCCGCCACAAGAAGCAGACCGGCGGCCACGGCCAGTTCGGCGACGTCTGGATCCAGTTCGAGCCCATCGAGGGCGAGGGCATCGAGTTTGCCGAGAACGTGTTCGGCGGCAGCGTGCCGAAGAACTTCTTCCCGGCAGTCGAGAAGGGCGTCCGTCAGGCCGCCGAGCACGGCGTGCTGGCCGGTTACCCGATGGTCGGCATGAAGGCCACACTGCTGGACGGCAGCTACCACCCTGTTGATTCCAGCGAAATGGCGTTCATTATGGCCGCCAAACTCGCGTATAAGGCCGCCATCCCTGAGGCCGGCCCCGTCCTGCTTGAGCCCATCGGCGCATTGAAAGCCCACGTCCCCGCCGACAACACCGGCGATATTATGGGCGAGGTCACGAAGCGCCGCGGCCGCGTGCTGGGCATGAACCCCGATGACGACGGCCTGCAGGTCGTCGAGGCCGAGGTCCCCGTGGCCGAGATGCAGGACTTCACCACCTTCCTGCGCCAGCTGACCCAGGGCCGCGGCTACTTCACCTTCGAGTTTGTCCGGTATGAGACCCTGCCGCAGATGCTCGAGAACAAGGTCATCGAGCAGGCAAAGGCATTGGGCAACTTTGCGGATGAGGATTAAACGAGAGATGTTCTTTCTTTGCAAAGAAAGAACCAAAGAAATTCTGAACAAGTAAAATAAAAGCACCTGCTGACCGGTATGCGTGTGACCGGTCAGCAGGTGCTTTCTGGTTGAGATATTGAAAGCTTCTTTGTTTACTTTCTTCTCGAAGAAAGTAAGAGATAAGGGAGCCTGCGGAAACTGCCCGGCCCCTACAGCGCAGCAAAATGAAAGGCAAGGCCCCCATCACGTGATCTTCAACGCCCGCTGCACGCGGTACACAATGTACTTGAACAGCCCGGCGATCAGACTGAACTCCACCCAGACATAATTGGGCAGGTTCCGCCACTTGAATTTCGGTTTGTTTATCTTCGGCAGCGCCGCCCACGCCTCGCGGAAGCCCTTCGCGTAATCCCCGCCGAAGCCGCGCAGCCGGAACATAAGCACTTTGAGCAGATACCCCAGCAGCATCGGGATAAAATTCAAAACCAACATCAAAATCGGCTGGTTCTTGTAGGGCAGCAGAATGCTGTTGCGCCCGCTCTGGATGCTCTTAAACGGGTTGTAGCGCACCGCGCCGGTGGTCGCGCCGCAGATGTGGCGGCAGCGGGCCGTGGGGCAGTAGACGTTCCTGTAGCCGAAATTGTTCGCACGCCAGCTCAAATCGACGTCCTCGTAATACGCGAAAAACAGCTCGTCAAACACGCCGATCTCGTCCAGAATCGACTTGCGGTAGAGCGCCGCGCCGCCGCACGCACTGAACACACGGCAGGGCTTTGTATAGCGGCTGGCCTTTAAGCCGTCGCCGCGCTTGCAGGCAAAGCCCAGGATCGTCACGTAGTCGCCCGCGTCGTCGGCCAGCTCCGGCTCATAGTAGCGCAGCATCAGACTGCTGACCGCAAAAAATTTTCGGGTCGGCGTCGGCGGCTTTGATCAGCTCCGCCAGCCAATCCGGCTCCGCAAAGGCGTCGTTGTTGAACAGCGCCATGTATTCGCCTTTGGCAATCGCAATGCCCTGGTTCACCGCATGGGAAAAGCCGGTGTTCCCGGCGTTTTCAATTAAAGTGTAGCGGTCCCGCCCGCAGTAGCTGCGGGCGATGTCCAGGCTCTCGTCGGTGGAGCCGTTGTCAATGACGATCAGCTCAAAATCCTGCTCGGTCTGCGCCCAGACGGACTCGATGGAATCCCGCAGCCAGCCCGCGCCGTTCAGGTTCGGGATGATGACAGATGCTTTCATGGCGCCTCCTCAACGGTAATAGTAGTAGGCCAGCTGGCTGTGCAGCGCGGCGGTAAACACCATCGCGGCCACAGCCACAAACAGGATGACCAGCCCCGCCACGACCAGCGCACGGATCAGGTACGCCCGGGCCAGCCGCCTGCGGGCAGGGTCCTGCGTGCCGCCAAAGCTCCACACCACCGCCAGCACGAACCCGGCGATGGGGATGGCGAACAGCAGCATGGCCGCCGTCGTCGCGCCCTGGCTCATGGCGTCGATGCGGTCCTCCTCCAGGTCCTGCTCGTACAGCGGCTCGCCGGTCTCAACGGTACCCTCCGGGGACTGACGCATGGACTCCAACAGAGCCTCGCCCATCGGGATATGCGGCAGCGGTGCGCCGCACTTGGGGCACCGCTCGTCGTACGGGGCAGTCAGCAGACCGCAGTTTTTGCAAAAATGTGCCATAAAAACCTCGCTTATTCGTCGAATGCCAGACCGCGGTCCAGCTGGGTGTTCAGGATGATCTGGGTGTTGGTGGAGCCCATCTTCTGCATCTTGGTCAGCAGGTGCTCCAGCGCGTCAATGTCGGTGCAGCTTACCTTAATTATAAAGTTGTAGCTGCCTGTCACGCGGAAGCACTGCAAGACCTGCGGCTCCTGCTCGATCATGGTCAGAAAGCTCGCGCGGGTCGCTGCGTCCACCAGTACCGAGATCAGCGCCTCGACCCGGGCGGGCGCGTCGGGGTGGCGCAGCACGACAGTGTACCCGCCGATGACGCCCTCCTGCTCCAGGCGGTGGATGCGGCTGGATACGGCGGGACTGGTCAGGCTGACCCGCTGGGCGATGTCCTTAACGGGCATACGCGCATTTTCCGCCAGCAGTTGTAGGATTTTGTGGTCCAAATCGTCCATGGATTGACTCCTTGTCGTTGTTTTGTGTAATGCGCACAAAAAAATAAAGTGAAGTATACAATCACTGTTATCTTTAACAAAATTGGAAAAGTATGCTTTTTTGTGCGCTTGCTAAATAAAATTAAGTAGGAATGACTTTATTATAATCTTTTGAAAACCAAAATGCAAGTCTGACATTTGACATTTTAAGAAAACTTGCTATAATAATATTTGTAATCAATCAAGACATTCACTGACCTTTATATACTTTCCCACCCCTCTATGCACAGAGCCCCGCAGGTACTCCCTGCGGGGTTTTGTGTTTGTGTTGGCAGGACACAACGCGGGAAAGTGTGCAAGAATTGGGAGCTTTTTGCCTTCCCCCCGCGGGGGTAAGGTGGCCCGCAGGACCGGATGAGGGGCGTGTGCACGGCAATAGCCTGTAAACGGGCAGCATCTGCAAGGTCGACCCTTATCAGTCAGTGGTCGGGGCCGCTGACAGCTTCCCCCTCCGGGGGGAAGCCATGCGCGCGAAAGGCTGCATTTTTACATTTTAAACCCTGCCCCGTTTGACGGCGCCCGGACTGCCGTGGTATAATATAATTTCCGACACATAACGTGCATTTTTAACGGAGGAATCAATATGCTCATCCCTGTGCTGCTTTTTATTGTCGGTCTGTTGTTCCTGATCAAGGGCGGCGACTGGTTTGTTGACGGCGCGTCCGCACTGGCCCGCCGCTTCCACCTGCCGGAGCTGCTCATCGGCGCGACGGTGGTCTCCATCGGTACGACGCTGCCGGAGGTCATGGTCTCCACGATGTCCGCGCTGTCCGGCCATGGCGAGATCGCCTACGGCAACGCCATCGGCTCGGTCATCTGCAATGCGGCACTGATCGCGGCCATCACGATTGCGGTGCGCCCCGGCAGGGTAGACCCCAAAACGCTGAAAAGCCCCCGTCGCCTTCTTCTTCGCGGCGGCGGCCATCTATTGCATTGCGGCCTATGCTTTTCGGCAGATTCACCCGCGTCATGGGTATCATCATGCTGGCAACGTTTGTGGCGTACATGGCCGTCAACGTGCTGCAGATGAAAAACACCCCTGCCGGTGAGCAAGAGGCGTCCGAGGAGGAGGAAATGCCCCTCGCCAAGACGCTGATCCTGCTTGTGCTGGGCGCGGTGCTGATCGCCGTCGGCGCAAACCTGCTCGTGGACAACGGCACCCTGATCGCGCAGGCCCTCGGCGTGCCCGAGAGCGTCATCGCTCTGACGTTTGTCGCGCTCGGCACCTCGCTGCCCGAGCTGGTCACGGCCATCACCTCGCTGGTCAAGGGCCACAGCGACCTGTCGCTGGGCAACGTCGTCGGTGCGAATGTCTTTAACCTTGTGCTGGTCAGCGGCATGTCGATCACGCTGGCACCCTTCACCATCCCGCAGAGCGCCACGCTGTTCGGCATCAATTCCAGCCTTGTGCTGGATCTGCCGGTCATGCTGGCCGTCATGCTGATCCTGACGGTCCCCGCCCTCGTCAAGGGCAAGCTGAACCGCGCCCAGGGCATCCTGCTCCTGGCGATCTACGCCGCCTTCTGCGCGGTGCAGTTTGCGCTGTAAAGAAAAAGGCGTCATTGCCCATGTGGACGTCCCCGCCGACGTGCGCCGCGCCTTTGCACAGCTCCAAACCGTCTACGGCAAGGAGACCCGCGCCGCCAACCCGGCGTTCGCCACCCAAAAGACAGAATAAAATTTCCATGCCCGGCATACACTTCCGCGAGGTGGTGTGTATGCTGGGCAATTTTTGGTTTGCTTTTTGCAGGCGGCGGCAGGGCATATTCTGTATCTGGCGCTGCATCTCGAAAGCGGGTCCTTCCCGCGTCCGCTCCCGCCGGACAGGGAGCGCGCGGCCTTTGCCGATCTGCAAAAGGGCGGGGCAGCCGCCGCACAGGCGCGGGATACGCTGATCCGCCACAATCTGCGGCTCGTCGCGCATATCTGCAAAAAATACTATGCCGGGAACAGCGCACAGGACGACATGATCTCCATCGGCACGATTGGGCTTATCAAGGCGGTGGATACCTTCGACCCCGCCAAAGGCAAGCGCTTTGCCAGCTATGCGAGCAGATGTATTGAGAATGAACTCCGCATGGATCTGCGGCGGGGGCGGCGGACGGGAGTGACGCTGTCGCTGCAGGAGCCGCTCGAGGCGGACGGGCAGCTGACGCTGGCGGACACCCTGCCCGATGAAGCCGACATGGAGGCCGGCTGCGAGAGCCGCGCCGACGCCGCCCGGCTGCGTGCGCTGGTGGACGCTCTGCCTGCCCGGGAACGCGCTATTATGCGGCAGCGGTATGGATTTGACGGTGCGCCCAAGACCCAGCAGCAGACGGCGCAGGCGCTGCACATCAGCCGCAGTTATGTTTCGCGGCTGGAAAAGCGCGCGCTCGAGTACCTGCGCGGCCGGTGGCCGGCGGAATGACAGGAACGGCGCAAAGAAAATGCAATCAACTAAAAAATGACGGGGGGGGGGATACACAAATACCATTTGCGGCAAAAGCGTGGCATGATGCGGCAGAACGCGCCACATATATGCCACACATTTGTAAACTGTCGAATCTATGACATAAATCGGGAAATGCACGAAGCTGCCCGCTAAATGTGTCAGATTTGTAAAACCGTTATAAATAACCCAAAAACTTGAAAAAATTTTCGGAAACTCATTGACATTTCGCTGACAAGCGGATACTATAGAAGTGTAGACAATTTTTAAAGCGAGGTATACCAACGTGCATCTGACAAAAAGCGAACAACAGATCATGGAAATTTTTTGGCAGGCGGATCACGCGATGGCACAGACGGAAGTCGTGAAAACCTGTGTTGACCGTAAATGGAAGGAACGCTCGATTTTCTCGATGCTGAACAGCCTGATGGAGAAGGGTGTTCTGCGGGAGGTTGGCTTCGTGCGCAGCGGTAAGACCTATGCCCGCACGTTTGAGCCTGCCATGTCCCACGCTGAGTACTTGGCCTCGGTCATTGCAGAGCAGCTGCCCGCAAAGCAGCTGCCCGAGCTGATCGCGGCCCTGATGCAGAAGGTGGAAACGACCCCTGCCATCCAGAAGGAAATGCGTGCCGCTCTGCGTGAAAACGCACAGTAATCAATGATTTGTTCAAAAAAGCACCGCCGACCCGTGACCCGGATCGGCGGTGTTCTTTACTAGGAAGGATGGCTCTGCCGGGGCGAACTTTTTGTTCGCCCGCTGGCCGTATGCAGTAGGGGCAAGGAGCCCGGGCGGATATGGAATCCGCTCCTACGCTGTAGGGGACGATGCCTGCATCGGTTCGGAGGGTCTGCGGCTGCCGCGTGTGCCCGGCGGGCAAACACAGCGCCCCCCCAGCCGCCTTTAAAAAGCGGGCAAATTACCCCAGGATGCCGCTGTTTTTGATCGCCTGTACGGCCTCGCCGATCTTCTCAACGGGCATCGTCAGGGCAAAACGGACGTAGCCCTCGCCGCTCGGGCCAAAGCTCGAGCCGGGGGTGCAGATGACGCCGGCCTTGTCGATCAGGGCCAGGCAGAATTCCATGCTCGTCTTGTACCCGGCGGGCACCGGGGCCCAGACAAACATGCTGCCGTGGCTGTCGGGCACATTCCAGCCGATGCCGCGCAGACCGCCGCACAGGGCGTCGCGGCGGCGCTGGTACTCGCCGCACTGGCGCTGCACGCCGTCCAGCGGGCCGGTCAGGGCAGCGATGGCGACCTTCTGAATGGGCAGGAACATACCGAAATCGATCTGGGTGCGCAGCTTTTTGCAGGCGGCGATGACATCGCGCCGCCCCACCAAAAAGCTGATGCGCGCGCCCGTGACGTTGAAGCTCTTGCTCAAAGAGAAGAACTCCACCGCGCATTCCCCGGCGCCCGGCGTGTTGAAGATGCTGCCGCCGTGGGCACCGTCAAAGATAATATCGCTGTAGGCGTTGTCATGTACCAGCAGAATGTCGTACTTACGGCAGAAATTGACGATTTCGGCGTAGAGCTCCGGCGTGCCGATGCTGCCCACGGGGTTGGCGGGCAGGCTGACCAGCATGAGCTTGGCCCTGCGGGCCACGTCCTCCGGGATGGAGGTGACGTCGGGCAGGAAGTGGTTCTCCTTCGTCAGCTTGTAGTACCACGGCTCGGCACCGCCCAGCTTGGAGCCGGTCATAAAGACGGGGTAGCAGGGGTCGGGCAGCAGCACCAGATCGCCGTCGTTGCAGAGCGCCAGGCCCAGATGGCCGATACCGTCCTGGCTGCCGGAGAAGCTCATGACCTCGTCGGGGGTGATGGTGTCCACGTTAAAGCGGCGCTTGTAGTAGCCGCAGACAGCCTCCAGCATCTCGGGCAGGTCGCGCAGGCTGTACTTCCAGTTTTCGTTGTCCTGCGCGGCGTCGATGAGCGCCTGCTTCAGGTAGTCTGCCGGTGCAAAATCAGGCGTGCCGACGCTTAAATTGTAAAGATGACGGCCCTCGGCCTCCAACGCGACCTTCTTGTCGTTGAGCGCCGCGAAAATCTCCGGCCCGAACAGGTCCAGACGACGAGAAAACTCCATATCCCAAAACCTCGCTTATTGATGTAGCTTTATACAAAAAACGCACATTTTCTTGTATAAACATACCCATTATACGCCGCCGCGCCAGCGCTTGCAAGGGGGGTTTATAAAAGAGGTATAATAAAAATTAAATTGAAATACGGTAGGGGCCGCATATATGCGGCCCGCAGCTGTATGGCGGGCGGACGCCTGCGGGAAGGCCGCGGGCCGGGCATGCCCGGCCCCTACCGGTGCATTACTATCAGGAGTATATCACTATGGACAAACGCAATAAAACTGCTCTGGCTTATCTGCTTGTCGGTGTGGCGGCGGCGGGGCGCGCCCTGCTGGCTGTGCCGGAAAATGCCGCCATACAGGAGGTCTCGCTCACCGTGCTGGCCCTTGTGGGCTATCTGCTGCTGGCCTCCAAAACCAGGCTGCCTACCGTGTTCGGCGCGGCGGGGCTTGTGCTGGAGCTGATCCTCTGCGGCAGCCAGACCGGCGGGGCGTGGGCACGGCTGGCCCCGGCGCTGCGCGCGGCAGACCTGTGGCTGTTCTGGGGCGCGGCGCTCGTGCTGGTGCGGCTGGCAGGGCGGCAGCAAAGCAAAATGCCGTACATTGCCGCCGTGCCGCTGGCCGTCTACACCGTCACGCACTTTATCCCGTCGCTGACCTCCGTCGCCGCCGTCAGCTTTGTGGTGTTCAGCGTCGTCATGCTCTGGTTTGCGGCCATTATGATCCGCGCCTACAACGACGCGCGCATGAAAAAAATAAGGCGATTTTGCGCAAATCCGTTCCGCGATAAAGTGACAAATACCGCAAACTGTGTTATACTAAATACGATTATAAAAATCCAGCCGGAAGGAAGGCTTTTACTATGATCCCTTTTAACGTACCGCCCTGCGTGGGCGACGAGCTCGACTACGTCAAGCAGGCCATCGACTCTCATCAAATCTGCGGCGACGGCGCCTTTACCAAGCAGTGCAACGCCTGGTTGGAGGAGCGCTTCCACGCCCAGAAGGTCCTGCTGACCACCAGCGGCACTACGGCGCTGGACATGGCCATGCTGCTGTGCGATATTCACCCCGGGTGACGAGGTCATTCTGCCCAGCTTCACCTTCTCCAGCACCGCCACCGCCGCTGTGCTGGCCGGGGCAAAGCTCGTCTTTGTGGACATCCGCCCCGATACGATGAACATCGACGAGACGAAGATCGAGCAGGCCATCACCGATAAGACGCGGGTCATCATCGCCATGCACTACGCCGGCGTCGCCTGTGAGATGGACACCATCATGGACATTGCCCGCCGCCATGACCTCAAGGTCGTCGAGGACGCGGCGCAGGGCGTTATGAGCAGCTACAAGGGCAAGGCACTGGGCACCATCGGTGATTTCGGCTGCTACTCCTTCCACGAGACAAAGAACTACTCGATGGGCGAGGGCGGCGCACTCGTCATCAACAATCCCGCGTACAATGAGCGCGCGGAGATCCTGCGCGAGAAAGGCACGAACCGCGCCAAGTTCTTCCGCGGTCAGGTGGACAAGTACACATGGGTCGATTTTGGCGACAGCTACCTGCCCCAGTGAGCTGAATGCCGCCTATCTGTGGGCGCAGCTGCTCCACGCCGACGAGATCAACGACAACCGCATGGCGACCTGGAACGCCTACCACGATGCCTTCCGGCCGCTGGCCGACGCGGGCAGGGTCGAGCTGCCCACCATCCCGGCGGACTGCGTGCACAACGCCCACATGTTCTACCTGAAATGCAGGGATCTGGAGGAGCGCACCGCGCTGATCCGCCACCTGAAGGCAAACGATATTCTGGCCGTGTTCCATTATATCCCGCTGCACTCCGCCCCGGCGGGCAAGAAGTTTGGCCGCTTTGACGGCGCGGACGTCTACACCACCGCCGAGAGCGAGCGCCTCGTCCGCCTGCCGATGTACTACGGCCTGACCGAGGCAGACCGCAATAAGGTCATTGCCAAGGTCCTGGAATTTTATGCGCAGTAAGGCCCTGCCCGGCTGGGCGCACACACTCTGCACCGCTGCCGCCGCGCTGGTGTTCCTGCTGGCGTATGAGCTGGTCGTCTACAGGGTGCCGGTGACGGAGATCTTCCTGCCGGTCAGCTCCTGGAGCGACGAGGTCATCTACAGCAAGCAGCTGGCCGCCGCCGTGCAGTACGGCGCACCGCAGGGGTACTTCGGCTTCAATGAGTCGCACGCCGCCGTCGGCACCTACGCCGCGTGGGGGCCGGCGGTTTTTCTGGTCTATGCGCTGCCGGGGCTGCTTTTGCGCGGGCAGAATGCCTTTTTGTGGTGCAACCTGCTGTTCGTCGTGCTAGGCTGGACGTTTTTCGCCCGGGCCGCGCGGCTTGGCTGGAAGCGCCAGCTGGCCTTTGCTGCGGCGCTGGCCGCCATGAACGCGCCGATCCGCTATGTGTTCTCCGCCATGCAGGAGCCGCTGCACTATGCGCTCATGCTGGCGGTGCTGGGCTGCGGCATTCTGGCGCGGCGGGACAAAAGCCGCGCCGCGTGGGCGGGGCTGTGTGTGCTGTGCGCGGTTGCCACGCTCGTGCGCCCCTATGAGGCCGTGCTCTGGCTGTTCCCGCTGGCGCTGTGCCGGCAGGACCGCCGCCGCATCGCTGTCTGCGTGGCGGGCGGGACGGTTTCCTTGGGCGGCACGCTCGTGCTGATGTCCAAATTCTACGCGCCCTACTTCTTTACCAATGTCGATGTAAGCCCGCTGCAGGAGCTGGCCCGCGGGCAGGTGGTCTCCGCCGTCAGGGACGTGGCGCACAAGCTGCTGGACGCCCTGCGCACCGTGGCCGAAATGCTGGCCGACCAGCTGGCAAACCGCAGCGGGGGACAGTACCTGCTGTTTTTCCTGCTGCTGGGCGTGACGCTGGTCTGCCTGATCGTGGATGCCCGCGCCGGGCGGCCCGTGTTCTGGAAGGGCTGCGCCGCCGTGACTGTGGTCATCGTCTTTCTGGCGCTGCTGCTGATGTACCGCCCCGTTGAGGGCTCCCGCCATACGGTTGTACTGGATGTGCTGCTGCTGGCGGCGCTCCTTGTGGAGGACGCCCGCCCCGCCGCGGGCACGGCAGCCGCCGCGCTGGTGCTGGCCGCGCTCGGCGTGCTGAAATCTGGCGGACGGCTTCACCATGCCGCGCTACAGCGCCGAATGGGACGCCGCGGTGCAGCAAATCGAGGCCGCGCTGACCGAGAGCCGGTCCGCTGTGACGAGCGCCGACCCCTTGGGACAGCACCGTGGCCTACGCCTTTGGCGACCCCGTACACTGCGGTCTGCTCTACGGCGTGCCGGACGGCATGGGCATCCAGTTTGACGAGGCCGCCTACCTGACCGACCCGGCTCACGAGATTCATTCCCGCTACGTCCTGACCGCCGCCGACACCCCCACCGCCGCCCGCTTACAAGCCGACGGCTGGACGGTGCTGTACGAGAGCGACAGGGGCGTGCTGTACGAACATGGCACAATGTAGGGGCCGGGCATGCCCGGCCCGCGGCCTTCCCACAGGCGTCCGTCCTATAGCTGTGGGTCGATGCAAGCATCGCCCCCCTGCACCGTAGGGGCGGATTCCATATCCGCCCGGGCCGTCTGCCCCAAACGCCGATTTTACGTTGTAGAGACTGTAGGGGCGAACATTGTTCGCCCGCCAGCCTGACGCAGCAGAGTCCTTTCGGAATGGCCCTTCCCGTGGCAAACGGGCACGGGCGGGCAATGCCCGCCCCTACAAGCAAGGTAAAAAGAGCAAGGAGAATCCTCCATGAACACACCCACTCTCCCCGTCCTGACCGGCACAGCGGTCACGCTGCGCCCCATCACCGACGCCGACACGGACCTTATCGTCAAGTGGCGCAACACGCCGTCTGTCGTGCAGAACTTCATCTTCCGCCAGACCTTCACGCCGGAGATGCACCGCAGCTGGCTGGCGACGAAGGTCGCCACCGGCCAGGTCGTGCAGTATATCATCCTCGACAACGCCGACGGCAAGCCCGTCGGATCGGTCTATTACCGCGATATTGACAACCACAACCGCAGCGCCGAGTACGGCATCTTCATCGGTGAGGAAAGCGCCCGCGGCAAGGGCCTTGGCACCGAGACGGCCCGCCTGTTCACCGATTTTGGCTTTGCGGGGCTGCATCTGCACCGTATCAGTCTGCGCGTGTTGGCCGAAAATGCCGCCGCCCGCCGCAGCTATGAGAAGGCCGGCTTTGTGCAGGAGGGTGTTTTCCGCGATATGGAGCTGCTGGACGGAGCCTACCGCGACGTCGTCTTTATGGCCAAGCTGGCGGAGAAGGAATGATGAAAGCGAAACCGATGCAAAAAGTCAAAACGTTTCTCGAAAAGACCCCCAATGCGATGCTCTGCGTGTTGGGGGCAGTCGTGTTCCTTACGGCGTTCTATTTCTTGCGCAGCCGTACGCCCTTGGATAAAATTTGGCTGCCGACTACAATGAATAACGATGAAGCGCTCTACAACCGGCAAGTGGTTAGTGTTATTACCCACGGCGGGCCGCAGGGCTACTTTGGATATCAGGAAAGTACCGCAGATATTGGCCGGTTCAGTACCTGGGGACCGTTCTTAATTTGGGCTTACGCTATACCAGGCTTTCTATTCGGCAGCAGCGTCAATGTGGTATTGTGGGTCAACATACTCTTCATTGCATTAGGCATTGCTGTATTCGCCCATAGTGCTAAGCTGAGCTGGTGGCAGTGCATTGTGCTGTGCGGAACACTGTTTGCAGTGACACAGCCCATTTCCTCCTGCTTCAGCGGTGCATCGGAAGGACTTCACTATGCGCTGACACTGGTGCTGATAGGCGGAGCGATTGGAATGGAGCGTACAGGTAAGCGCGGATATTTTCTGCTGACTGCGGCGGCCTGTGTGTTAGAAACCATTGTGCGGCCCTACACACTGTTGTTTTGGGTATTTCCGCTTATGGCTATATGGAAAGACAAAAAACAACGTTACGCCTGCTTTGCGCTTATGGCGGCTAGTTTAGGAGTTTCGCTGTTTGCCATGGCAAAGCTGGCAGCACCCTATTTCAGTGATGGTGGTATGGACTTTGCTGGTGTGCAGTTGTTGTTCCAAGGGCATCCTGTACAGGCCGTTGCGTATGAGCTGAGTCGTATCTGGGATTACTTGAAGGGTGCGTGGAAAGAACTTGTTCCGACATTGCAGGGTAATACAACCTATATCGGCAATGGCTGTGCCAATTTGCTGGCGACTATGGCTGTGACAATTTGCTGCTTGATTTGGGATGTGCGCCATGGCAGACGGATTCGTTTAAAAGCTGCATCTCTAGGCTGCTCGCTTATTATCGCACTGGTTCTGTTGGGGCTGTATAATATTGACCCGCGGCATCTGATGATGATGGTAATGTTACAGTTAGCGGCAGTGGTAAAAGAGGACAGCAAACCGGCTGTCGTCTACCTGCCTTTGCTGTTGCTGGCTCTGTTGCCTATGAATTTCTCTCGCGGCACAATGCCGGAAAAGAATGAAGTTATGGCGGCACAGATGGAAGTTATGGCAGAAGCGCTGGATGCCAGCCGTGCAGAGGACAACAGCGCAGACCCATGGGATAATACCCTGGCATATTCTTATGGGGATGATGTGTTCCACGGCTACCTCTACGCAGTGCCCGCGGGTATGGGCATTGAGTTTGATAAAAACAGCTACCTCTGGGACGAGGAAAACCCGATTTCCTCCCGCTACGTGATGTGCGGCCACGACACCCGCGTTGCCGCCCGTCTGCTGGCCGAGAACTGGCAGCAGGTCGTCTCCACCGAGGATCTGGTGATCTATAAGCGCCCGTGAGCGCAGAAGGAAGTACACAGCTATGCAGAAAATATCTTACGTGATCCCGTGCTACCGCTCCCAGCACACCGTGGGGGGCGTGGTGGCGGAGATCGCCGCCACCATGCAGACCCTGCCGCAGTATGACTACGAGGTCATCCTGGTGAACGACTGCTCGCCGGATGATACCTTCGGCACGATCCGCAGCCTTGTGGCGGCGGACAGCCATGTCGTGGGCGTCGATCTGGCGAAAAACTTTGGCCAGCATGCGGCGCTGATGGCGGGCTTTCACAAGTGCAGCGGCGACATCGTCGTCTGCCTCGACGACGACGGCCAGACCCCGGCGGACGAGGTCGGCAAGCTGCTGGCAAAAATTGACGAGGGCTATGACGTCGTCTACGCCAGCTATGACACGAAGCGTCAGGCCGGCTGGCGCAACCTGGGCAGCTGGGTCAACAGCAAAATGACCGAGATCATGCTGGGCAAGCCGCCGGAGCTCGTTGTCAACAGCTACTTTGCGGCGCGCCGCTTCATTGTGGACGAGATGCTGCGCTATGAGCACTGCTACCCCTACGTCATCGGGCTGGTGCTGCGCTCCACCAAGCGCATCTGCAACGTGCCGGTGCATCACCGCGCCCGTGAGGAGGGCCGCAGCGGCTACACGCTGAGCAAGCTGCTGAATCTCTGGATGAACGGCTTTACGTCGTTTTCCGTCAAGCCGCTGCGCATTGCGACCTACATCGGCACGCTGTTTGCCGTGGCGGGTTTTCTCTACTTTATCTATATCATCATCGACCACTTTACCCGCGCGGCGGCCCCCATCGGGTGGGCGTCCACCACGGCGCTGCTGCTGCTGCTCGGCGGCATGATCCTGGTCGTACTGGGCATTATGGGCGAGTACGTGGGCCGCATCTACATGTGCGCCAACGCCGCGCCCCAGTACGTCGAGCGCGAGGTCATCCGGCATGAGGAGAACGACGCATGAAGCAGGCGAAATGGTTCCTGCTGCTGCATGTGATCCTGGGCATCTATGCGGGCAGCAGCGTGTGCAGCAAGCTGGCCGCGCAGCAGCCGTTTTTGAGCGCGGCGTTTATCGTGCTGTACGGCCTGATGCTGCTGGCGCTTGTCACCTATGCGGTGGGCTGGCAGCAGGTCATCAAGCATCTGCCGCTGACGACGGCCTACGCGAACAAGGCCGTCACCGTGGTGTGGGGCATTCTGCTGGGTCTGGCCGTTTTTGGTGAGGCCGTCACGCCGCGCCAGGTCATCGGTGCGGTCATCATTATATGCGGCATCGTGCTTTTTGTGCGGGGCCGACAATGAGGGGGAGGCGGCAAATGAGTCAGGCACAGCTGCCCTATGTGCTGCTGTATCTGTGCAGCACGTTCCTCTCCGCGGTCTCGCAGGTGCTTTTGAAGAAGGCCGCGCTGCGGGAGCACAAGTCGGTCTTGGCCGAGTACACCGACTGGCGGGTGATTTTAGGCTATGCCCTCTTTGTGGGCTGCACGCTCTTAACGATGCTGGCCTACAAGGGCGTACCGCTCAACGTCGGGCCTGTACTGGAAGCAACAGGCTATATTTACGTCACGATTTTCGGCGTTACGATCTTCCACGAGAAGATGAACCCTAAAAACGCTCGCCGCACTGGCGATGATTTTGGTCGGCATCCTTGTATATGCGCTGTAACGAAAAAGCGTCCTGCCTGCAACATTGCGCAGACAGGACGTTTTTATTTGGGCATTTGGAATTTCTTTGGTTCTTTCTTTGCAAAGAAAGAAGATACGTACTCTTTATTACAGCCTTTCCGGTACGCGGCGCTCGCGGCGCTGCACCGGGCTTCTCTGCAAAACGGTGGCGGCATAATCCAGCAACAGCGCCAGCAGCAGACCAAACACCACGTCAATGACACTGTGCTGCTTGAGCAGTATCGTGGACAGCGAGATCGACACACACAGCACCATGGCGGCGGGGCGCATCCAGCGGCGGCGCGGGGCATCAAAGATTGCACTGCGGTAGTACGCCAGCATCAGCGTGACCGAGTTGAACACATGGATGGACGGGCAGACGTTCATCGGCGTGTCGCTGCGGTAGATCATCCGCACAAGCTGCGCAAAAATGTCGGTGCCCGGCACGTACTTCGGGCGCAGGGCAAGACCGTTCGGCACAATGGCATAGAACAGAAGCGCCATCGTCATGCCGGTGAACAGCGGAATGCACAGCCGCCAGAAATCCTCCCGCGGGGCCTTATACAGCAGGTAAAACAGCGTAAACGGGATCCACGGAAACCACAAAATATACGGTACAATGGCATATTTGCAGAACGGGATCAAATCGTCCAGCCGGCAGTGTACCCACAGATCCGGTGTCTGGATCGTGCGCTCCAGCAGCGCAAAAAATCGATAAGTAAAACAAAGCATAGAGCGCCATGAACCAGACCGGATGGCGCGAACACCAGTTACGCATACATTTACACCCTTTCGATGATGTACTATTATACGCCGCACGCGGCGCACAAAACAAGCGAAAATCCGCACAATTCGCAGCTGCGTTTTCGACAGGATATTGTGGAGATTTTGTCCCTGCCGCCTTCTGTATACTAATACGAATAGCCGCGCGGGAATAATGCGTTACAGATGTGAAAGAGTTGTAAACAAACAAATGGCGGCCCCTACAGGGCCGCAAAAAGGAGCCCGTCACGAAGGGACGAGCTCCTCGGCTTATACTGTATTTTACTCTCCCAGTACCGCGGGATGGCCGGTCGGGGTGTGCTCGCTCTGGAACTTCAGCGCGGCGGCGATGAAGCCCTTGAACAGGGGGTGTGCACGGTTCGGGCGGCTCTTGAACTCGGGGTGGAACTGCGCGCCCAGATGGAAATCTCGGCCCGGGATCTCCACAGCCTCCACAAGGCGTCCGTCCGGGCTGGTACCGGCGATGACCAGACCCTTCTCCTCGAACTCGGCGCGGAACTCGTTGTTGAACTCATAGCGGTGGCGGTGGCGCTCGTCGATCTCCGTCGTGCCGTAGCAGTCGGCCATCTTCGTGCCCGGCGTGATGACGCAGGGGTACTTGCCCAGACGCATCGTGCCGCCCTTCGTCTCAACGCCCTGCTGGTCCGGCATCAGGTCAATGACGTTGTGCTGGCCCTCGGGCGTAAATTCGCTGGAATTGGCGTCGGCGTAGCCCAGTACGTTGCGGGCGTACTCCATGACCATGATCTGCATGCCCAGGCAGATGCCGAAATAGGGCACGTGGTTCTCACGCGCGTACTGCGCAGCCTGGATCATGCCCTCGATGCCGCGGTCACCAAAGCCGCCCGGCACAATGATGCCGTCCGCGTCGCCCAGCTCGTCGGCGCAGCAGTCCTGGTCGACGAGATGCTCACTGTCGACCCACTTGATCTCGACCTTGCTCTCGTTCTCAAAGCCCGCGTGGTACAGGCTCTCCATGACGCTCAAATAAGCGTCGTGCAGCTTGACGTACTTGCCCACCAGCGCAATGGTGCAGGTCTTGCTGCGGGTCGCAATGCGGCTGATGAGCGCCTTCCACTCGGTCAGGTCGCTCGGCGGGGTCTGCAGGTGCAGCTGGCGGGCCACGACGTTCGTCAGACCGGCGGATTCCAGCATCAGCGGGCACTCGTACAGGCTCGGCATCGTCAGGTTTTCAATGACGCAGTCGGGGCGTACGTTGCAGAACATGCTGATCTTGCGCTTGATGTCGTTGCCTACAGGGCCGTCGGCGCGCAGGACGATGATGTTCGGCGCAATGCCCATGCCCTGCAGCTCCTTGCAGGAGTGCTGCGCGGGCTTGGACTTGTACTCGTCGGAGCCGGAGATGTAGGGCACCAGTACGACATGGATATAGCAGCAGTTCTCGGGGCCCTGCTCCAGACCGACCTGACGGATGGCCTCCAGGAAGGGCTGGCTCTCAATGTCGCCGGTGGTGCCGCCGATCTCGGTGATGACGACGTCCGCCTCGGTGCTCTTGGCCAGATTATAGATGTAGCTCTTGATCTCGTTGGTGATGTGGGGATGATCTGCACGGTCTGGCCCAGATAAGCGCCCTGACGCTCCTTGTTCAGGACGTTCCAGTAGACCTTGCCGGTGGTCAGGTTCGAGTATTTGTTCAGATTTTCGTCGATGAAGCGCTCATAATGGCCGAGGTCGAGGTCTGTCTCGGTGCCGTCGTCGGTCACGAACACCTCGCCGTGCTGCAGCGGGCTCATCGTGCCCGGGTCAACGTTGATGTAGGGGTCCAGTTTCTGGCTGGCCACCTTCAGTCCGCGGGTCTTGAGCAGACGTCCCAGGCTGGCCGCTGTGATGCCCTTGCCCAGGCCCGACACAACGCCGCCGGTCACAAAATATACTTCGTTGCATAATTCACCCTCCATGTCGGCGGATGCCAAACAAAAGCGCCCGCCATATCCCAAAAATTATCCTTTCCATTATACATCGGAAAAAACAGCTTTTGCAATATGGCGGGCATATTTTCTTTATTAAATTTGCAAAAAGTGGGTTTTACTTTGGATTCTTCAGCGCGCGTCCGTGTACTTCAGGATCTCGCCGATCAGCACCTTCATGTCCAGCGGCTTGCCCACGTGGCTGTTCATGCCCGCGTCCAGGCAGGACTTCACGTCGTCGGCAAAGACATTGGCCGTCATGGCAATGATGGGCGTGCCCTCGCCGGGCCCCTTTGCCCTCAAACGCCCGGATGCACCGGGTAGCCTCCAGTCCGTTCATCTCGGGCATCATGACGTCCATCAGAATCGCGTCATAGGTGCGCGGCGCTGCGTTCTGGATGGCCTCCAGCGCCAGTCTGCCGTTCTCAACGGCGGTGATGCTGGCACCCTGCTCCTCCAGCAGGGCTGTGGCGATCTCGCTGTTCAGCTCGTTATCTTCGGCCAGCAGCAGGTGCAGCCCGGCCAGCGGCAGCACAGTTTCCGCTGCAGCGGGGGCAGCCGCGGCAGTCTCTGCCCCCGCGGCGGGGCATCGTCCCAACTGCTGCCGGATGCGGCTGCCGATGTGGCATGCCGCACGACCACGAACGGCTCGGCCTTGGGCGGTGTGCCCACGGGCAGCGACAGCCGCACAATGAAGGTCGAACCCTTGCCGGGCTCACTCTCGACATCGAGCGAGCCGTGCATCTGGTCAACGAGCTTCTTTGTGATGGCCATGCCCAGACCCGTGCCCTTGTAGTGGGTGCGGCTCGAGCGCTGCTCCTGCGTGAACGGTTCAAAAATATGCTGCAGGAATTCCTCGCTCATACCGATGCCGTTGTCCTTGATCTCCATCCGCAGGTGGACAAAACCTTCTTCAAACAGCGTTTCCTTGGCGCGGAAGTTGATCTCGCCGCCGTCTGGCGTGTACTTGACGGCGTTGGAAAGAATGTTGATAAGCACCTGCCGGATATGCAGCTCACTGCCGATCAGGTACGGGTGCCAGAACGGGCCGATCTGCTTTGTGAAGGTCATGTGCCGGTCCACGATCTGGCCCTCCACGATGGAGCAGCAGGAATCCAGCAGTACCCGCAGATCAAACGATGTGTCCAGCATCTGCATATTGCCGGATTCGATTTTGGTCATGTCCAGCACGTCGTTGATGAGGGAGAGCAGGTGGGATGCCGCACCGCGCATCTTTGTCATGCAGTCCCGCACGCGGGCCTTGTTGTCAAAGTTGTCCTCGGCAATGTCCAGCATACCCATAATGCCGTTGATGGGCGTGCGGATGTCGTGGGACATGTTGGACAGGAACTCCGTCTTGGCGACGCTGGCCTCCTCGGCCTTGCGCAGGGCTTTTTCGGTCTCGGCGCGGAACCGTTGGGCGCGGATGGCAAGTGCGATGCAGACCGCGGTAACCAGAACGCACAGGCAGGTCAGCACGATAATGGCCGGGTACTGATAGGCCAGCCGCGTCAGAGAGAACGGCTGCTGCCCCAGGTTGATGTAGGCGTTGGTGATGGTGCTGATCTCGGCGTGGGTCAGGCTGTCGATGCTCTTGTTCAGCACAGTGCGCAGCAGCACATCGTAGTCCTGCCGGACGCCGATGCAGAAATTGCGCTGCTCGTCGCTCAGCATCGAGCGCAGCTCGTTGCGCGTATCGTCAAAGACCGTGCGCTCGGCCTGGTAGGTGTAGGTATAGTAGGCATCGACAGTCCCGGCGCGCACGGCAGCCAGGCAGTCATCAAAGGAATCCAGGTATTCTACATGAGCCGTGTCGCCCAGGCCGGGCATTTCCAGCGAGGAGGGGGAAAAATCGTATGCGACAGCGACATTGTTCAGCGTGCCGTTGTGGCGGCGCAGCAGCACCCAGGAAAACTCCGCCGACAGATAGCTGTCGGTCAGCTTGTAGCCGTAGTTCTCCGCCTGGGACATGTCGTCGGTCAGGTCGATGACAAAATCCGCCTGCCCGTCCGCCAGCATGGCCTTGTACTCGCTGCGGTCCGCGGGCTTCAGGAATTTGTAGCGCAGCCGCGCCCGGCCTGCTGCCTTTTGGAAAATTCCACCATGATGCCGGTGGGCACGCCGTCCTGCGTCATGTAGGAGTAAGGGTAGCGGTCCGGGTTGACAAGCACCGTGAACACCGTGTCTGCGGCATTGCAGGCGATGACATAGTTTTCCTCGGCGTCGGTCAGGTAAATTTTGCTGCTGGTATGGCTGCCGGTGTAGTATTTGTTGAACAGTGTCGTGCGCCAGCTGGGGTCGTTGCGGTTGATTTTGCTGATGGCATCGTTGACCAGCTGCCGGGTGACGGTGTCATCCTTGCGCATGGCCATGTAAATGCTCTGCTCGTCGAAGGTGTCAATGATCCATTCGTTCTTCGTCTCGCGCAGCCGGTTGGAGACTGCAGCGGTGATCTCCCCGTTGCGCAATGCACTGGACAGCTCCTCGTCGGTGTCATAGTACACCGGGGTGTAGCGGAAACCGTGCTCCTCGGCGTAGGCTCGAAAGCTCTCATTGCGGCCACTGCCGCTGCGGCTCATGCCGACAGTTATGCCGTCGAAGGTGTCGTAGTCGCCGGCCACAATGCTGCGGTTGCCGGCTTTGACGGTCAGCATCGTCGCCACTGTGCCGATGGGCTCGGCGGAAAAGGCAAACTGCTCGTCGCGCTCCGCGGTCCTTCGCAGCACCGGGATCAGGTCGATCTGCCCGGCAGCCAGCTGCTGCATGGCCTGCTGGGTGTTGCCGTTCAGGCAGGAGTATGCAAAGGTTACGTTCTCATGCTGGGCAATGTCCTGCAGCAGCTCATAGGCGTAGCCGCTGCGGCTGCCGTCTGCAGCGGTGGCCATGTAGCCGGTGTAGGGGTAGAAGCCGACGCGCAGGGTGCGCAGGGTGGTCCGGCCACCGTCCGCGGCGTGCACGGGCATAACAAAGCCAAGCAGAACGCTGACAACCAGGCTGAACAACAGCAGCATGGCTGCCCCGCGTCTGCTTACGCCGGGATTCTCCTTCTTATTCATCGAAAACAGCTCCGGTCTTTTTAGCGCGGCAGCCGGGCAGGGATGCAGGGCTCGCGGCGCCGCACGTATATTTTGCAGGCATGGCCCGGGCAGCTTCGGTGTCGTCCGCCGCGGGCATCATCTCGGATGTTTTTACAGCTCCCGGATCGCGGCCAGCACTTCCTCATGCGCGGCCGCCACCGGCGGCCAGAGGCTGGCATCCTCCAGCGGCTTCGGGCCGCGGACGGCGTCGCAGAGCGTGGCGGCGGTCTTATACAGGCGGTCCATGCCAAGGTTCTGGGCCACGCCCTTCAGCGTGTGGCTGGCGCGGAAGGCCAGCTCCCAGTCCTGGGCGGCCAGCGCGTCCTTCAGCTGGTTGAAGCTGGGGTCGCCGGGGTATTTCAGCACAAACTTTTTTGATGAGTGCCTCGCTGGGCAGTCGGCTGATGGTTGCCTTGTAATCGCCGCCGATGCGGTCATAGAATTCCTGCAATGTCATAGGGGACCTTCTTCTTTCTTACAATTTATCGGATTCCTGATTTGGCTTTGGTTTTTCTGCTTCTTCTGCGGAAAATGCTGCGGTGATACATTTGTTCCGGCACTCCTTGGCCTGATACAGCAGCTTGTCCGCCTGACGGATGCCGGGGTCAAGGGGGCAGGCACCGTACACACCGCCGATGCTGACCGTCAGATGCAGGTCGGGGTATTCGATCATGTGCAGCGCCTGCACCGTCGCGCGGATCTGCTCAAGCCGCTTTATAAAGACATGCTTCGGGATATGCGGGAAAATCAGCAAAAACTCGTCGCCGCCGTACCGCACCAGTGCATCGTTGCGGTTGCGCACGCAGGCCGTTACCGAACTCACCAGAATGCGCAGCGCGTCGTCGCCGGCCTGATGGCCGTAGACGTCATTGATCTGCTTGAACTGGTCAAGGTCCAGCATGGCTATGGCATCCACTTCCACGAGCTTCCGCAGCTGCTTCTCAAAGAAGCGGCGGTTATAGGCGTTGGTCAGGACATCATGGTAGAGGTCATAATGGTAGTCGAAAAACTGCTCTGCAGGGTCGGCCTGCCCGGCAGCGCCGATATACGTGGGTACGCTGTCATCGCTCCACAGGGAGCACAGGCGCACGTGATGCCAGCGAAGCTCGCCGTCAACGGGCAGCAGCATCGAAAGCTCGGTGTAGGGGTGTTCCGCGCTGGTGGCGCGCAGCGCCTTCTGGATGCGCGCAATATCCGCAGGGGCAAGCCCGATTTCCTCGATTTCATCGGGCAGGTGCAGATCTTTGGGCACGCCTATGTGCTCCGCCGCCCACGCCGAGAAGGAAAGATGACCGGTAGGCTCGTCATAGTCAAACTGTATGCAGCGGACGCTCTGGTTGAAGAACCGGCCCTTCTGCTGCAGGCGGGACAGCGATTGCACGATATGCTCCTGCCCGGGCAGTGCGTTCTCCCGCAGGAGGGCATCGGAGATATGCTGTGCGTCTGCCAGACGGTGCAGCTGGCTGCCGGTGTCCGAAGCAATGCTCAGCTCGGCATGCAGCTGCGCGCCGCACTCGGTCAGGCATTCCAGCAGCAGCGGGTTGAACTGCCCGCACTCCCCGTTCAGGATCATCTTCACCGCGGTGTCGTGGTCAAACGCTTTTTTGTAGCAGCGCTCGCTTGTCAAGGCGTCGTACACATCGGCCATAGACACGACCTGCGCGGCGATGGGGATCTGCTCACCTTTAAGCCCGTCCGGGTAGCCGCGCCCGTCCCAGCGCTCATGATGCCAGCGGCATATAGCGTAGGCCGTCTTGACAAGGTCGGACTCCTGCTGGAACGGCAGCTTTTCCAGAATCTCCGAACCAATTGTGGTGTGGGTTTTCATGACCTCGAATTCTTCCTTCGTCAGCCTGCCGGGCTTGTTCAGGATGGATTCGGGAATGTTGATCTTGCCGATGTCATGCAGCGCCGAAGCGGTGCTGATGAGCGAAATATCCGCGGCGGTCAGGTGGTATTTGTCGGTTTTCTGCACAAGCGTGTGCAGCAGAATATCGGTGGCTGTCTGGATATGCAGCACGTGCATACCGCTCTCCCCGTTGCGGAACTCCACAATATGGCTCAGTATGTTGATCATCGTGGAGCTGCTTTTCTCTTTTTCATAGACCTGCTCAGCCACAAGGCGGACCAGCCGCTTCTGTTTGGCGTAAAGCATCAGGGTATTGATGACGCGGCGGCGCACGACGGCCATGTCAAACGGGCGGCTGATATAGTCGGTAGCGCCCAGATCATAGGCACGCTCGACGTAGCTGGACGCATTCTCCGCCGAAATCATGATGACGGGGACCTCGTCGATCCAGTGGTATTTGTTCATCATGGCCAGCACTTCAAAGCCGTCCATCTCGGGCATCATAATATCAAGCAAAAGCAGGTCGATGTCCGTCGCGGACTGCAAAATGGCCACAGCCTGTCTGCCGTTTTCCAGCCTCCAGAATCTCATAACCGTCACCCAGCATCTCCGTCAGGATGGCGCGGTTCATCGCGGAGTCGTCCGCAATCAGGATTTTCTCTTTATCACTCATGACTTCACCCATAATTACAAGCGGAGTAAACGCGCGGTAAAAATGTACATTCTCCTATACTTTATCATTATAGTATAATAGGAACCGCAAAAGCAACCAATTTGTGCAAAATAATCGAAAAATGTTCCAAAAGCGCAAAAAGATGAAAAATGTGCCAAAAAGAAAAAGCCTCCCTTGTCAAAGGGGGGCTCCAGCCTGTCGAAAAAACCCTCCCTCTGCGAGACAGACTCCCCCGATACGGGGGAGGTGGCGCTTGCGCCAGAGGGGGAGCGGTGCCCCGAAGGGGCGGAGGGAGAGAACCTTGCCATAGCCCGAAATATTTCGGGCAGTCGTACAGTTCTCTCCCCCACCGCCTGCGGGCGGAGCCCCTCGCAGAGGGGGCCAAGGGGTGAGCACACCTTTTTCGACAGTCTGACCTCCCTTGTCAAAGGGGGCTTTTGGCGTAGGGGCCGGGCATGCCCGGCCCGCAGCCTTGCGGCAGGCACACCGTTCAAGGGCAGCCGCGCAAGGCCGCGGGCCGCGACATAAAAAGGCGGGTGCTCCACCTGCGTGAAGCATCCGCCTGACCCCAAAATTATTTTCTCTTTCTCTTAGCAGCCACGGCCCCAACCATGCTCACCGCTGCGGCGGCCAGCGCGGGGTAGAGCACCAGACAAAACGCCTGATACCACGTCGGCACAAAATACTGCCATACGGCGGGCAGGGTGTCGGCGGCGTTCAGCGTGATGTCGCTCATTGTCAGCGTCACGACCTTGTTTTCCTCGGGGCTGCAGGGGGTCGAGCCGCAGCGCGGCCAGACTCGTGCGCGGCAGCGTGTAGACGTACTGCCCGCTTCCCAGACTCTGCGGGAACACCCGGCGGTCCGCGGAGTAATCCTCGCCGACCTTTGTCGTGTAGTACAGGCACATTTCCCGCGCCTCACCGTTAAATTCGGCGGTGTAAGAAATCGTGCGCACCACGCGGCTGCCCACGTCCTCCAAAATCATCTGCGGGTCGCCGTCCTGTGTCGTCAGCGTGCCGTCCGCGCCCTGCACAAGGCCCACCAGCTGCCAGTCGGTCACGGCCATCGTCTCCTCGGCCAGACGGCCCTGTGCCCGGGCGGCGGCGTCACTGCCAAAGTGCACCGCGCCCAGCACCAGCCAGACAGCCAGCGCCAGCAGATACGCCGTCAGCGGCAGCGCGCCGCGGCGGGAGAACCAGCTTTTTTCAAAAGCCTTCACTGCGCGCTCACCTCCATCGGCATCGGGGCAAAGCCCGCATCGGTCACGCGGTAGAGCAGCGTCTCGCCGCTCTGCGCCGCCGCCAGCTTGTCGGTAAACAAATCGGCGTAGCTATGCACAAAAATATCGTCCAGCGTCTGGATGTACAGCACCGTGCAGCCGTTGCCGCGCACGATGCTGTCCAGCTCCTGCGCCGTAAAGGCGTGGTAGTAGGTGTTTTTCACACCCTCGGCGGGCTGCAGCTCCGGCAGGCCCAGCTCGCCGCCGCCGCCGATCATCTTTGTCTCGCCGGTGTCGGGGTCGGTGGTAACGGTGCCGGAATAGTCCACCAGAATCGGGTAGAAGTCAAACACGGCGCTGAACCAGCCCTCGCCGTTGTCGCCCTGACCGACGTAGAACACGCGGTCATCGGGGGCGAGGTAGCTGCACACCAGCTCGGCCTCGGCGCGCTCGGCGCGGCGGTCGGTGAACTCGCTGTCCGCAAAGCCGAGCACGCTCAGCTGCGGCAGAATCAGCTGGCCCTGGCGGAACAGCATTCCGCAGGCCAGCGCCAGCACAAACAACTCAAACACAGCGTGCGGCTGGCGGCGGACCGCAGTAAAAACTGCTGTCGGGCCATCGGCCCCGCCCTTGACTGTGATCTGCGGCAGCAGCGCTACCGACAGGCACCCCAGCGCAAGGATGAACCAGCCGATGTAATAGCTGTAAATGTAGCGGTTATAGTCAACCAGCTGTTCAGCTTGGAACGGCACAAAGATAAAGCCGTAGCTCAGCGCCAGCATGAGGTTGTAGCCCAAAAAGCAGACGCCTGACAGCGCACCGATGACCGCGCATGCGTGCCCTTGAGCCGCCGCGACGCTGCAGCCAGAATCGCCACGGCAAACACGATGGCAATCAGCGCGACCACATTGCGGCCCTGCCCGATCATGCTCAGCTTGCCGTCACTCGTCCAGAACTGGTGGCCCATGTCGGCCATCGCAGTGCGGAACTGGGCCTCACGCTCGGCGTAAAAGCCCTCCACCGGCAGCCCCAGCAGAATTTTAATGCCGTTGACCACGACGGCGGACAGCGGGGCGCTCGTCTCGCCGACGCCGGAATCACTGGCGCTGCGGCTGACGAGCCAGCCGACATAGCGCACATTCCACAGATAGTAAATTGCCATCGGCGCGGCAAAGCAGGCAAGGCTGAACCCGGTGCGGGGGAGCAGACCGGCCTTGAAATCGCCGTCGTCGGCAAACAGCCACTCGTCCACAGCCACCAGCCCCGCCGCCACCAGCGCCAATACAAACGTATTGGCCTTGATGTTGGCAGACAGCGCCAGAATCGGCAGCACGGCCCACTTGGGGCTGAATTTTGGCGCAGCGCCAGCCACGCGGCCACCGCGCCGCCGAACACCAGCCCTGCAGGCACGTCGCCGTAGCTGGTCATGTAGGTGGTCGTCAGGTAGATCGTGTGGTTGTAGTTCGTGAAGAAGAACGGCACACACCACAGCACGGCGGCCATCGGCACGGCCACGCGCCATTTTTCCCGCGGGATGGCCCCCACAACGGCGGCAAACACGGAAAAATACAAAATGTCATAACCGACGTAAATTTTCCAATCTGCATAATCGCCGAAAAACTGGAAGAAATACGCCAGCAGCGGCAGGCCGGGGTTCTGGGTCGCGGCCCAGGGCGTGCCCAGCTCGGCGGTGGCGTACAGGCTGTCGTTGACCTTCGTGATCTTGAC
>ENA-OQES01000072-OQES01000072.1-human-gut-metagenome-genome-assembly--contig:-NODE-72-length-40144-cov-5.097384_pt1 | contig 40144 bp, 44 predicted proteins | sample MGYA00242798_ERZ504641 | MGnify/ENA primary metagenome ERZ504641 (study PRJEB26092, sample SAMD00036327) | human gut metagenome | host: Homo sapiens | study: EMG produced TPA metagenomics assembly of...
ATACAGAAAAATGTTTTCACTTTAAAGCCAAAATGTCGTCAAAATAGCTTGCAGAAAATGATAGGTTTGTGGTATTATAAATACGGAACGACGCTCTTTTCTGCATTACTATGTGGAAAGGAACAACGCTTATGACAACAACTCGAAATACAAAACGTAAAGACAAGGCGCGTGTCGTTCTTCGTAAGGGAGAATCCCAGCGCAAAGATGGCAAGTACGATTTCCGTTGGACCTCCCCGGATGGTAAACGACATTCTATTTACGCGCCAACCTTGGAAGAACTTCGGGAAAAGGAAAAAGGCCTGCAACTAGATTCGCTTGAAGGCATTAAAGCAGAAGCACGGTATGTTACCCTGAACGATGTGTTCACCCTGTGGGCAAAGGTGAAACGAGGCCTGAAAGATAACACTTTTCAAAATTTATCTGTACCTTTATCGGCAGTTCGTGGAGCCGGATTTCGGCAAGTCGAAAGTGTCTGCGCTCAAAAAGTCGGACGTGAAGCAATTTTATAATATACTGGCAGATGAGCGCGGCTTGCAGATTTCTACAATTGACAGTGTACACACGGTTCTGCATCAAGTGCTGGACATGGCAGTGGATGATTGTTATCTGCGGAGCAACCCTTCGGACAATGTTCTACGGGAGTTGAAAAAAAGCGCACCAATTTGAAACCACCCACCGCAAAGCGCTTACTGTTCCGGAGCAGAATCTACTATTGTCCTACCTTTCCAAAACACCGAAGTACCAGCACTGGTATCCGATTTTCGCGGTTATGCTGGGAACGGGTTTGCGCGTAGGAGAAGCCACCGGTCTGCGTTGGTGTGATGTTGACTTTGAGGAAAGCACGATTTCCGTCAATCACACGCTCGTCAACTACGACCACCGTGAGAACAACGGAGGCAAGAAAGGTTGCTACTTCAACTGCCACTCGCCTAAAACAAAAGCCGGCATTCGTACCGTTCCGATGATGGACTTCGTGAAGGAAGCCTTTGAAAAGGAACGTGCCTATCAGGAGGAATCCGGGATTCATTGCACGGTAACGGTGGACGGCTACACGGACTTCATCTTCGTCAACCGTTTTGGTGAATGCCAGCATCAGGGGACGCTGAACAAGGCAATCCGACGCATTATCCGAGACTGTAACGATGAAGAACTGACAAAAAAGCCCAGACAGTACTATTCTCCTCCCTCGTTTCAGTTGTCACACTCTGCGGCACACATTCACAACTCGGATGTGCGAAGCAGGTGTGAACGTCAAGGTGATTCAAGATGCGCTAGGACATTCGGATATTTCTACAACCTTGAACATCTACGCGGATGTAACCAAGGAACTGCGAAAGTCCGAATTTGAAAACCTTGACCGCCAGTTTGCACAATGGAAAGTACCTGAAGAGTAAAGCAAAGTGTACGCCAAATACGCCATACGCCATTTACGCCATTTCATACGCCAAACGGTACAATTCGGATAAAGGCTTATGTAGAGATGTAAATTAAAGGACAAAAGATAATCCTTGCCGCGTATAGTAATATCAAGAAATAAAGACTTACAAGTATTCATCGTTGTAATCCCCACGATGAAGCCCATCGACTAAAAAGCATTGATTCCACGCCTTTTATCAACCCTGTTTGGCTGATTTGACACCACATTGACACCAAACTTGTGCAGAAAAGGCTTTACAAGAAAGCAGAGAGTTATCCTCTTACGGATGACTCTCTGCCTTTTTTGTTTATGTAGTTGTGCATTTCTGCGCGGAAGTAATGAGGTAATACCACCGAACCGCTTATATGGTCCAACGGATTTCTTTGCAGGTCCGTTTCTGATATGCGGAGACGGTGGCGAAGATCTGATAAGTTTGACGGATAGTCAAATTACAAAATATGAGAAAAAATATCACTCACCCCTGATTTTCCTTGAGCTATATCCGAAGCCGATTACTCTCAAATGCACGCCAGAATTGTATGCCAAATTTATGGGAGAGGAACATCAGCATGATACACAAGAAAATGAACATGATGAGAGATAAGTCCATTTGTATGGAAAATCGTGAAAATGGGCTTTGCTCTTATTGAAAAGCATGATATACTATTCTTACATTGTACTGATGTAAGGAGAGCAGCGATGGCAGGCACAGAACGGTATGTTCGTAACAGCACAGCAGATTTTCTTGTGTTCACGAAAGATTCAGAGCCAGATGGCATAGAAGTTCGCGTTCAGGATCACGAGGTCTGGCTGACGCAAAAAGGCATCGGACAACTGTTTGATGTTGACCGCAGTGTTGTTGCCAAACATCTGCGGAATATTTTTGCGGAAAATGAATTATCCGAAAGTACAACTTGTGCAAAATTTGCACAAGTTGCAGATAATGGCAAGACCTATCACTACAAATTCTACTCCCTGCCCGCCATTATTGCTGTTGGCTACCGCACCAATTCCACCCGTGCCACACAATTCCGTCAATGGGCAACCAAAGTGCTGGATACATTTACCCGGCAGGGATATGTTCTGGATAAGGATCGGCTTATTAATGGGCAAATCTTTGATGAAGATTACTTCGACCATTTGGTTTCCGAAATACAGGAAATCCGCGCCAGCGAGCGCCGCTTTTACCAGAAAATTACGGATATTTATGCTACTGCCGTAGATTACTCGGTAGACAGCAAAACGACCAAAGACTTTTTTGCAACCGTTCAGAATAAAATGCACTACGCTGTTCACGGCAGTACTGCCGCAGAGGTCATTGTGCAACGGGCAGACCACACAAAAGACCACATGGGGTTGACCTCATGGAAGAATGCCCCAAACGGGAAGATAGTCAAAGCCGATGTTTCTGTTGCAAAGAACTATTTGCAGCAAGATGAGTTACAAGAACTGAATGAGATTGTAACAATGTACCTTGACTATGCAACGCGCCAAGCACGGCGGCATATTCCTATGACGATGCAGGACTGGGCAGAGAAACTGGACGCTTTCCTGCAATTCAACGATGCCGAAATTCTAAAAGATAAAGGAAAGGTTACAGCGGCAATCGCAAAGGCTTTCGCAGAAAGTGAATTTGAAAAGTACCGCGTTATACAGGACAGGCAGTACCAAAGCGATTTTGACCGCCTTATGATGGAGGCGGAATCAACAAAACAATAATTACAGGCAGATGCCCTAGACAAGTTTGCAGACAGCCCAACCACGGATATTCGTGATTGTTTTCCAAAGAACAAGGAACATTTTGTTCGAAATCTGAAGTACATGGCTAAATTTGTGGAGTGAAATTGCTATGATCCGTCACATTTTATTCTGGAAATACACTGACACGGTTAAAGCGGAACACAAAGAAGCGGAAGCACTGGCGTTCCTGCAAAAATCCGTTGCGACAATGGTCGGTCATATTGATGGCCTCCGCTGCGCAGAAATCAATGCGAACACTGCCGGCGGGGAGTATGACCTCGTGTTCTATTCCGAACTGCGGGATGCAGATGCTTTACAAGCATTTCAAAATCATCCGTTGCATATTGCCCACCGGGAGCGCTGCAAGGCGCTTGTGACAGACCGTTTGTGCGGAGATATGGAGGCAGATTGAACATGGTTCTGTACTATTCCGGCACGGGCAACAGCAAATATATTGCAAAATGTATCGCATCTGCGCTCGAAACAGATTGCCTCAATCTTAATGAGCGCATCAAGGCGGAAGACACCTCGTCTGTTCAGACAGAGGAAAATGTAATATTGGTCACGCCCACCTATGCTTGGCGTATTCCGCATATTGTTTCCGGCTGGCTTGGAAAAGCGGAATTGGTTGGCGCAAAGCGCATCTGGTTCGTGATGGATTGCGGCAGCGAGATCGGCAATGCAGCAAAGTACAACCGGGAGCTTGCCGCACGGAAAGCCCTTACCTACATGGGCACGGCCCAAATCGTTATGCCGGAGAATTATATCGCTTTGTTCTCAGCACCGGACAAGCAGGAAGCAAAAGCGATTGTCGAGAACGCAAAGCCCGCTATCCGGAGCATCATTGACTGTATCCGTAATGGGATGGAATTTCCCGCACCGCGAAATAATTTGTATGACCGCTTTATGAGCAGCGCGGTAAATCCCATTTTCTACAAGAAAATCGTCAAGGCAGATGCTTTTACGGTAAGTGATGCCTGTATCGGCTGCAGAAAATGCGTGCAGCTGTGCCCATTGAATAACATCCGTCTGGATAAGGATAAACCTGTCTGGGGGGGCAAATTGTACGCATTGCATGGCCTGTATTTGCTATTGCCCGAAAGAAGCTATCGAGTATGGCAAAAGAAGCGTGGGGAAACCGCGTTATCATTTTGAGGCTTTGGGCGTGACTGAGAGCACTGTTTGATTAAGATGGCTCCCGGTTTTGCAAATCGAAAGTTTTGGAGAGAAAATTAATGGAAGAAAAAACATCAGACTCCTTGCGGAACAATCCACTATTGGACAAACGTTTCACACCCGGATGAAATTACCCTTGTTTTTCTGCCCGGATTGACTGCCGATCATAGATTGTTTGATAAGCAGATTCAACATTTCAAGGAGAAGTATAATGTTGTGGTATGGGATGCACCGGCACACGCCGCTTCATGGCCGTTTCGGTTTGATTTCGATTTGTTCGATAAGGCAAAATGGCTGAACGATATTTTAAATCAAGATAAAATTGCCAAACCGGTCATTGTTGGGCAGTCTATGGGCGGATATGTTGGGCAGGCTTATGCACAGCTCTATCCAAACCGATTAACAGGTTTTGTCTCCATTGACTCTGCACCGTTGCAACGAAACTATGTGACTGCGGTTGAACTCTGGCTTCTGAAGCGAATGGAACCAGTATATGCTCATTATCCGTGGAAATTGCTTTTGAAATCAGGGACGGAAGGAGTTGCCACGTCTGATTATGGCAGAAATCTAATGCGTGAAATGATGCTGGTCTATGATGGTGACCAAAAGCGTTATGCGCAAATTGCTGGGCATGGTTTTCGTATTTTGGCAGAGGCAATGGAAAAGAATCTGCCATATGAACTGAAGTGCCCATCTCTGTTAATATGTGGAACTCAAGACCATGCTGGTTCATGTATAAGGTATAACAAAGCATGGCACCAAAAGAGCAAAATTCCTTTGAAGTGGATTGAAGGAGCTGGACATAATTCTAATACAGACAAACCGGAATTGATAAACAGTTTAATAGAAGAATTTGCCGCAGGTATTTAATAACAGACAACTCCCAGATTATGTAATCGCAAAATAGGGATTTGCAGGTGTGATTGATGAGAATTGTAGAAGTTTCAGAAAACAAAAAACAATATCTTGATTTGCTCCTATTGGCGGATGAGCAAGAAGATATGGTTGACCGTTATCTCTATAAAGGTAAAATGTATGTTCTCGATGATGACGGAGTGAAATGCGAGTGTGTCGTAACGGATGAAGGGACTGGAATACTTGAAATTAAGAATATCGCTACAGTTCCCCCATTTCAGCGAAAAGGCTATGCCAAAGCACTGATTGAATTTCTTGTTGAAAAATACCGTGGACAATTTTCGATACTGCAAGTGGGAACCGGCGACAGCCCATTGACGATACCCTTTTATGAAAAATGTGGCTTTGTACGCTCGTATATCGTGCCAAGTTTCTTTACCGATCATTATGATCACCCGATATATGAGTGTGGTGTACACCTTGTAGATATGGTGTATTTGCAAAGACCTCTATAAAATCAATTCCAGTTTGTTGAGCACATGAAAATTCCAGTTTGCCTTTGTATCCTTTATTCATAATACTTGAAGACCCAAAGAGGAAAATTATCGGGTGATGAAACAGTAAATTTAACAGGCGCTCTCTGCAAATCCTCAAGATGAGGCGAATTTGCAGAGAGCGCTTGTTTGTATCAAAGCAGAGAATTGTATAATTCCGCGTCATGTGTTCAAAGTCCGAATTATAGGACAGGCCATGATTTATAATAGAAGTATCGAAGGGAGCGGTTCCCTTCCCCAATACAAAGCGGAGGTAACTACTATGCTGAAGGATATGGATTTCGGGGTCTACGGTAAGGGCGTTGACGGATATATTCACTATTCTCTGGCAATGGATCGTATCCAAGAGGAAGAGGAAAGCCGTAAAGCGCTGATGGATGAGTTCGATAACGATGAGGACAACCTCGATTCGGACGATCTTGATTCTGATGACTTTGGTTCGGATGATTTTGGCGGTGATGATTTCTGACGGAAAACGTCACCGGTAAAATATCGTACATGACAGAAAGGACTTTACCATGAAAAAGACTATTTGGAAAAGCATTCTTTGCGCAATGCTCGTTACGCTGACTGCCTGCATTTTGTGTATCGGCGCATTCGCTGCCAAGTATACCTGCATCAAGAGCGGCTGCACCAGAGAAGCGGCTAAGGGCTCTGCCTATTGCTGGGTACATAAACCCACTAAGAGCAATTCCAGCGTCTCCGGCAACGGCTCAAGACCGTCCGGCAGCAGCTCCAGCACAAAGCATAAATACACCTGCATCAAGGACGGCTGCACGCGAGAAGCGGATAAGGACTCTGCCTACTGCTGGGTACATCGCCCGTCCAAATCTTCCACCAAGAGCAGCACTTCTTACAGTTCCAAATCTTCGTACAGCAGCGCTTACTCCAGCAGCAAAAAATTCCTACAAGGCGTATGATTCCTATGACGATGGCTACGATGCCATCTATGATGATGACGACTACGATGAGGATCGCTACGACAGCGACCCGGACTACGCAGCAGGCGTAGATGACGCTATGGACGAGTTGGATTGGTATATAAACTAAAGAACGCCGAGGGTTCCTCCCATATATGGGAAGGGATTCCTCGGCGTTCTTCATTTCATGCTTTTTGATTGCCCGGTCAACAGTATCACGCGCCTTACTGCAATGCACAGATCACAGCCACTGTTTCAGCACATCGTTCAGCTTATTCAAATCAAGCGGTTTGGCGATATGCTCGTTCATGCCGGTGTTCTTTGCCAGTTGCACGTCCTCGGCAAAGGCATTTGCCGTCATGGCAATGATGGGCACTTTGCTCCGGCTGCCGGCAAGCGAACGGATCGCAGCAGTGGCTTCGTAACCATTCATGATGGGCATCTGTATGTCCATAAAAATGAGATCGTACCACTTTTCCGGCGCTTCCATCACCTTTTCGACTGCAATTTTTCCGTTTCCGGCGCTGTCGATGGTCACGCCCGTCATGCCTATGATCTCGGTTGCGATCTCACGGTTCAGCTCGTTATCTTCCACAAGAAGGATCCGCTTACCCGCATAGTTTTCCTTCGCAAAGTCTTCCAGATAGTTCCGGGCGTTTTTCTCCTTCTTCCCGGATGTAAACTGCCGCAGAGTTGCCGTCAGACGAGAACGGAACAGCGGTTTTGCCATAAACGCATTCACGCCCGCTGCTCTGGCTTCTTCTTCGATCTCGCTGAAATCAAAGGAAGTCAGGATGATGATCGTGACATCTTTTCCTACCTGTTCCCGGATTTTTCTGGCGGTTGCAATACCGTCCATTTCCGGCATCTTCCAGTCCAGAATCACCGCAAAATAGTCGTGGCCGGTCTTGTGCCGCGCCGCGCAGCGTTCCACGGCTTCCTTACCGGTCAGGACCCATTCGCCCGCTATGCCGATCTCCTGAAGGGTTGCAACGGTGCTTTCGCAGCAGGTCTTGTCGTCGTCCACGACCAGTACCGGCAGATCGAGCAGTTCTTTTTCCTGTTCCTTCTCGTTCTCCTGAAGCTTCAGATAGACCGTGACCGTGATCTTCGTTCCCTTGTTGGGAGCGCTTTCGACCTGAATGTCACCATTCATCAGGTTGACGATGTTTCTTGTAATGGCCATGCCAAGACCGGTGCCCTGCACCTTGGTCGTCCGGTGATCGTCTGCCCGGCTGAACGGCTCGAACATGATCTTCTGGAATTCCGGCGTCATACCGATGCCGTTGTCCTCGATGGAAAACTCGTAGCAGCCAAGCTCCGAGAAGCCGTTCGGTTTTTCCTTGATCGTAAGGGTGATGTTTCCGCCATCCGGGGTGTACTTGACGGCGTTGCTCATCAGGTTTCACAAAGATCTGCTGGATGCGCAGGCTGTCGCCGCAGACAGCTTCGTGCTCGAGGTGCTCAACATGGACTTCGAGCTGATGTTTGTGCTCGTCGATTGCCGGTTTTGTAAGGGTGAGCAGGTTATCGACCAGCTCCGCAGGCTGAAATCCTCCTCGGCAAGGCTCATTCGCCCGCTCTCGATTCTGGCCATATCCAGCACTTCATTGATCAGTCCCAACAGATGACGGCTCGACTTTGTGATCTTGCCAAGGCACTCGACCACCCTGTCCTGGCTCTCGATATTCGCACCCGCAATGGCGGTCAAACCAACGATTGCATTCATTGGTGTACGGATATCATGGGACATATTGGAGAGAAATTCTGTCTTGGCGCGGCTTGCGTTTTCTGCCGCCCGGTACGCATCCTTCAGTGCCTTATGGGATTCGATCTCGGCCTTTTTCTCCTGTGACACATCCATAGATGCCAACAGTGCTTTGACCAGCTTTGTGCCATCCCACTCCAGCGGAATGAAGGAAGCGATCTTATAGGTGTTCTCATCCATGGAGCAGTATTCAAATTTGTAGATGTCGTTCTCGCTCTGCAAATTCCTGCGGATATTTTCCGGCGAGATTATAGCATCCAATGTGTCCAGCGATTCCAGTGTCTTATACTTTGCAGCCACCTGCTCCACAAAATCATGGTATGTTCCCGTCGGCGCGTATATCATTTCACCTTGCAGATTATAGAACCGATACCGGTCATTCTCCAGATCGCAGACGATAAAGCGATCCAGCAGACGCACCATACTCTTGATCAAAAGATCCATAGATGCGTTATCTGAGGCCATCTGCATCCGCCGTGCCGTCTCTGCTTTGGACTCTGTGATGTCCCGCAGAAAAACTCATCGCATATTCGGAATCTTCTATCTCGCCGCGCATGACCACGTTGCTGACCCATCGTTCCTCCCCATCCAGAACGATGCGGCACTCCTGACGCAGCTCCGTCTCAAGCCCCTTTAATTTTTCCGGTGATGTAGGCGCGGTCGTAGAACTCCGTGACCTTCTGTTTGTCCTCTTCAACCACATAGTTATCCACAAAGAATCTGACCAATCCATCCCATGTGTGGTTCTGCTCAAAGGCCGTCATCAAAGAGGGCTCCACTTTGAAAGTATCAAAGGTGTTCTGTTCCAGATTCACATAATATTCGCAGAGGTTCGCGCTGGTGAACGCGCGGTGGAACGCTTCCGCCCGCTGCGCCTGCATCCGGCTTCATTTTTTCCGCGTCAATGTTGCTGATGATTCCGGCAATTCGGTTGGCCGAACCATCCAGACGGCGTATTACCTCCGCCGATGCCCGGAACCACTGGTATTGGCCATCCTGCATTTTCAGTCGGTACTCAACATTATATTTTGTAGTATTGGTTTTGTCCGCAATCGTTTCCAAAAGCAGCTGCATTACCCGGTCATAGTCCTCCGGGTGCAGAAGGTTCGACCACGAATCCAGTTTGTTCGGAAAATCCAGAATGTCATGATATCCAAGGATCTGCCGGAACGCATGGCTCCAGTTTACATTGACGATCTCACCGTTTTCATTGCACTCAAAATACCACAGCGCAGAATGAATGGATTCGTTGACTAACGCAAGATTTTCATACGCCCAGTTCATCTGTACCGACAGGACCCAGATCGGCGTTCCATCCGTATCGGCTGCATCTTCTTTATAGAGACGCACATAGACGGGAGAGCCATCTGCCATGAGGATCCGGCCTTCTCCTCTGCCCTGGATCTGACGAAAGCGTGCATTGTCAAGGAATGCGGCATCTTTCTTATAGAAAAGATTCTTCAGTGAACCCTTTGTCTGCTCCATCAGGGACTCATAGCTGTGGTTCAGATTATGCAGCAACAGATTACTGACCGACAGGATCGACAATTCGGCATCATAGTACCCGGTAATGGTTCCGACACCGCCATTATGATAGATCGTCTCCTGCATGGCCTGAAATGCATCTTTTCCCAGCCTTACCGTATCGGAAGTGTAGATTTCATCTGTAAGTCTTCTATTGAATTTCATGTTCTTCATCCTCGCAGGGTTTCGATTCCGCCGCACGCTTCAATTCTGGTATGTCTTTTATGGTCAACTGGCATACTGATTTTTGATCAAGATTATACAGTATAACAAGTATAGTATACTTGTGCAGCGCTTCAATTTCAAGCGCTGGTTGGCATTGGCTGTGTAAAAAAGAGAGGCCAATCTGCGTGAAAATTTATGCAAGTTGATCCCTGTACTTTCCCACAATCCGGCTATCAGTATAGACAGTCGCCCTGCGATGCGGTAAGGCGTGAATTGCGCGGTGTTGCCTTAATGGGCAAAGGTCTCCGCGTAGGGCGACCATGCGTAGCTCAGGCAGTAGGAGGTGTAGCTTGCGGCGGGCACGCGGATGCGGCAGAACGCGGGCGCACCGTCGAGCAGGGCCTGCCCCACGGAAAGCCGCGCGGGGTCCGGCTGGGTCAGCGTGATTTCCTGCAGCGCGGGGCATTTGGCAAAAAAGTCCATCCGGAAGCGCCGTGATATTTTGCTGTATCGTTAGTTTTTCCAGCGCGCTGCATCCCGCAAACGTGTCGGAGGCCAGCGCCGTCACGGGTCGTCCGTCCACCTCGCCCGGAACCGTCAAGGTGCGGCGGCCGCGTCCCGCTGCATTGACGACAAGACGGTCACTTTCCCATGTAAAATATGCAGCATCGCTGTTATTTGCGGCTTCTGTGTCGCTCTGTATCCGGCGGGCGGGCATGGCGGGCAGCGCGATTTCGGTAGACGAGGTGTCTCCCAGTACAGCTTTGAGATCGCGGATGAGCTGCCGCGTAAAGACGGTCTTGCCGCTCACGTTCAGATGGAAATTTGTGTCATAGAACCACCCGGCGTCCATCACGCAGGCATGCGGATCACCTGTCAGAGGTGCAGTCAGCTGCGACTGTAGATAGTCGGCATACGTGTCAATATCTTCTGCGTTCGCTACAGCAAGCACATTCATCGGCGGAAAATGATACAAGACAGCTGCCCCGACAGACTCGGCCTGTGCAGTGTAGGCGTTGAGCGCATCACAGAAGTCGGTGTCCAGCATCGAGGGATCAAAGCGTACCGGCATTGTCGTGTCATAACCATCCGGCATAATATTGGCGCTGCAGAGCGGATTTACCACATCGCCCACCGCATTGAAGGAGCCGCGGCGATAGATGCCGTCCGGGGAAAGGCGCACCGGTGAGAAAATAGCGGAACTTCGCACCTGCAAAGCGCGGAAACGCCCCCAACAAAGGCCCAAAATTCCCGCGCGTGCAGGCAGGCAAGTGCCGAAAAAGTCTCCGTCAACAGCCTGCCAAAAAATGTATCCGCGCCGACGGTATCGGAAAAGCGCCTGACGCTGCTGCTCCGGCATGATGACGACAAGATCGCCGGGGCGCAATTCATTTATAGACAAATCCAGCATGACCCGTGTGCCGAGTGCTGCGTACAGGCCAAAATTAACGGGCTGATAGTCAGGCAGCTCCCGGGCCAGCAGAGCGCTGTCAACGCCGAAAGCGGCTGCACTGCCGCCCACAAGAATAAGACGCGGTTTATCGCTTTCCGCGGTCAGCAGGGCACGCTTGGCGGGCAGTTCCCCCACAAACGTATTGCCGTACTGTGCGGGCAGGGCAAAGCCCCACACCGTCAGGAGCAACGGTATGGCGATAAAAACACAGAGCATACTTGTAAACAGTTTTTCCATGGCAGGGTCAGAATTGGAAGTAGATAAAGGCATTGGTCGTGCCCGTGTGCAGTGTGGAAAACCACGCGGCGACCACAGTCAATGCCAAAAGACAGAAGGCCAATACGCTGCGCGGGGACGGTGCTGCGGACGACGTCTCGGGCAGCAGATGCAGGCAGAGCGCCCCCAAAACAAGCTCTGCCACCGGCTGTGTACCGATGCTCAGCAGCGTTGTGTGCAGTGTGCTCAGCGACCAGTCGACAGGCAGGCGGGACAGCAGCAGAAGGGCATCCGAGACAGAGGCTGCCCGGAAAAAGACCCAAGCGATGCAGACCAGAGAAAATGTATAGGCGTGGCGTAGGCACACGGCGGTCCAGGCGCGGGCCTTGTGCTTTCCGCCGCAGGGGGTCAGGGCCTTTTCCAAAAGCAGCAGTGCACCATGCACACCGCCCCACACCACGAAATGTAATGCGGCGCCATGCCAGAGGCCGCTTAGCAGAAACACGACCATGGTATTTACGACCAGCCGTGCCGTGCCGCGGCGCGAGCCGCCGAGCGGGATATAGACGTAGTCTGTAAACCACCGCGTCAGGCTGATGTGCCAACGGCACCAGAAATCACGCAGGGAGTCTGCGCGATAGGGGTGGTCAAAATTGCGGCTCAATCGCACACCCAGCAAGGCAGCGGCCCCGACGGCAATGTCGGAATAGCCGGAAAAGTCCCAGTAGATCTGCCCGGCAAAAAGCAGTGTCGCCAACAGAACAGCCGGGCCGGAGGCGTCAGCCGGGGAGGCGTAGACGGAATCCACAAATACGGCAGCGGTGTCTGCCAGCAGCAGCTTCTTTGCAAAGCCGCGCACCATCCAAAGCCAGCCGCTGCTGTCCATACGGCGCTCCTGCGCGTGCAGCTGAGGCAGAAGCGCCGTGCTGCGTTCAATCGGCCCGCTACCAGCTGCGGGAAAAAGCTGACGAATAAGGCGTAATACCCCGGATGCCTCTCCGGCATGAGCCGCCCGCGGTAAATATCAATGACATAGCTGAGGGTCTGAAATGTGTAAAACGAGATGCCCGCGGGCAGCAGAAGCGGCACATCTGTGCGGAAAAGTCCCGGCATATTTGAAGAGGCACAGACACCCGATGCACAAAACTGCCGCACAGGTCAGCCAGAGCTTTTTGGCCGTCTTTGTTTTGCTTTTGCGATGCCCAGTGCCGCCGCATAGGTTCCCAGCGTGATACCCGCCAGCAGCGGAAGTGCCTGCGGACTGCCCACAGCGTAAAACCCGAGGCTTGCGGCCAGCAGCAATACCCAGCGCCGGCTCGGCGGCAGCATCCAATGCAGGGCCAGTACGATAGGAAAAAGCAGCACAAAAGCGGGTGCGGTGAAATTTCATAAGCGCCCTCCTATCGGCCACATGGCGGCGGCGCAGGGAATCAACAGGCAAAGCAGCATTGTGCGGGTGGACACATCCAGTACCAGCGCTGCCAAAAGCCACCGCAGCACCCGAAACCATGCCGAGCGCTGCGGCCCATGCCCGGCGATGGGCCGCCAGTGCCAGCACAGTGGTCAGTGCAGCCAGAGCGCAGACAAGAATCATGGCGCAATTCCCCTCCTCTTGCAGTTGCTTTTGTCAGTGCATTGATGACCTGTGCCGTGCGCATAGTCACCCCGTTTGTGGACAGATGGTTGTCGGTGCCGTAGAAATACCGCCCGGGCATCAGGGAATCCTGCAGTGGCGTCAAGAACACAACATCGAGATTTTCTCGGAAATACGCATCCAGCGCGGCCACAGCCTCCGGCGTGGAATCCGCCGAAACGGCGCGGCTGTTGCGCGGGCTGTACGTCAGGTACACCCGCACGCCGTCTGCCGCAAAGCGGTCAAACTCGGCGTTGGCGGGGGCTATATATGTGTCATACGGGAAGGACGCCGTTGTGTAATCCACAGGCAGTCCGTAAATCGGCGTGTCATCGACGGCATCGGGGCGGTACAGAACATAGTCACCGTACTCGTTGTAGCTCGGCGTGTCAACGGCATTTCCGTCCTCGTCCAAATCGGACGGCGAGACGGCATAGCTGCGCGCCGCCATGTCTGCGCGGGTCTGCAAATAGGAGCCAAGTGCCGAAAAAACGCCGCTGTACTGTTGTAAATCAAGCCTCGCGACAATGTCGTAGTCAGCCTCGGCCATACAGAAGAAGGCGTCGTCAAAGGCGTTTGTCGTGCAGAACTGGCGCTTGGCGGCGTCAAATTCAGGCGAGAGCAGCAGCAGGTCGCCGGGGCGCATCTGTGCGCGAATCAGCTCGAGCTGCGGCAGCGCATTGGTGTAGGCGAACACACCCATGTTCACGACCTCATAATGGGGCAGGGCAGCATCCAGCGCGGCGCTGTCATACCCGAACCGCGCCGAGGAACCGGAGAACAGCACAAGCTTCTGCGTATCGGCCAATGAGAGCAGGCGGTCGTACTTATCGGCGAACGTCGCGTAGTAACTGCCGCTGTAGACGGGCGCAGTCGCGGCATTGATGTACAATGTTTGCAGGCTTGTGCAATCTTCAAATGCGTAATCGCTGATCTGCTGCAGGTTTGTCAAAACAAGGGTCACGCTCTCCGCGGCGCTGCCGCTGAAGGCCCCGGGCTGCACGCGGCGCAAAGTATCCGGGAAGATGACCGTTTTACAGGGCGCATCGGCAAAGGCCCCCGCCGCAAATTTCCACGACGGGTGCGCCGCCCAGCGTATCGGGGATGACAAGCACTTCTCCCCCGCCCTGCCAGCCCGTTATAGCTGCGGCGTCGTTTTCAACCGTGTAGGTGAACTCCGCGGCGTCGTTTTGAGCAGCCCACTGCGCGTAAAGCCGCGCGCCGGGCTCGGTCCGGCTGCCCAGCCCAACGGCCTGACCACTGCCGTCCGGGGCGGTGTTCCAGCCCCGTCAGCGTGTACCCGGGGCGGGTGAACAGTGCATCGTCGATGGCGGTGTTCAGCCGCAGATGGCTCGCGGTGACGGGCACAGTGACCCAGCCGCCGCCGCAGTTGTCATTATAATACAGCACAGTATCGCTCTTTTCCGCGGTCACTGCCACGGCAACGGAGTAGCGGACATCGGGCAGCGTCAGGATGTACGCCGCGCCGGTGCGGGTAAGCGACGCACCGGGATAGTCTGCGCCCGTCAGCGTATAGCCGTCGGCCGGGGTCAGGGTGAAGTTCACACTCTGCCCCCGGGGTAACGGCTGCGGTCTGGGTCTGCGCTGTAAACGCAGGCGAGGATTCCAAAACGATGCGGCACTGCACCGCCGGGGATGCCGGGGCGGCGGCACAGCCTGCCAGCAGAACCAGCATGGCAAGAATAAGCATCAGGCGGCGCAGGTGGAACACATCCTTTCAGAAAAAATCTGCTTTTTTACATCATAATACGAAAATACCCCGGAGAGAAAGCCCCCCGGGGTGTGGATGAGGAAAAAGCTGTCACGATGAAGTGACGCGGGAATGGCGCATAATTACTGCTCGTTCACGTTGGTGAAGGCGGCAATGATGTTCAGCACCACGGCAATCAGCAGCGCGGCCGTGCCGTAGATGGCGCTGGACAGGTCAGCCATCGTCTGGGCGTTGTTCGTAAAGGTCATGATCGAGGCGATGGTGTTGACGCGGGGGCTGATGAACTGTACGGCAGCCACGACCAGCGTGATACCGGCAACTACGCTCATCGCATCGGCGGCAATGGCCAACTTCTTGTCCAGCACGACGCGCAGCACCAGTGCAAGGATGGCGATGACGGCGCAGCCGATGACAACCGGGCTGGTGCCGATCTTGCGGAAGGAATCAGTCCCGGCGTTGACAATGCAGAAGCCAAGGCCGACAGCACCGGCAACGGCGGTCAGAAGCGACAGGATCAGACCTGCGCCCTTTTTATTCGTAGAACTCATGGTTTGCACTCCTTTACTGCTTCTTGGATTTGCGGTCATTCAGCACATACATGGCGGCGGCCAGTACGGTCAGGGCGGCAAAGACGACCTGCACGGCAACGAGGGCGTTGTCATACCAGGTGCGCACGCTGACAAGGCGGGTGCTGCTGGCCATGCCGTCCAGCGCGTTGGAGTTGGCCAGCGCGTAGGCCTGCCATGTCATGGCCTGCTTGATGGCGCTCATCAGCTCGGTGTCCTGACCAACATTCTCGGTGGTCCAGTAGGCAAACTTTTCGCTGACAGCGGCCATCGTGTTCTCACCGGTGAAGGTGGTCATCGTGCCGCCGTTGAAGGCATACTCCTTCAGCACGGCGTAGTTGGGGTTCATGATGAAGTCCTGGCTCTCCAGACCCTTGAAGCCCCACTCGCCGCGCAGAATGTTCTTGAGCAGGCCGGTGTGGGCGTTGGCGGCGGTGATGCCGACACGGTTGAAGGCGGTCATGACGCCCAGAGCGCCGGCATCCTCGATGGATGCCTGGGTGCCGCGCAGCTCGTTCTCGCGGGCTTGCTGCTCAGTCATAAAGACGGAAACGCCGGTACGGTTGATCTCGGTATCGTTGAAGGCAAGATGCTTGGGGGCAATGATAACGCCGTACTCCTTGCCGCCGCTGATAAAGGCAACGGCCTGACCGGAGGTAAGGACGGCATCCTCGGAATAATACTCGTGGTTGCGGGCGTTATAGGGGGTGCGGTGCAGGTTGGTGCCGCAGCCCCAGAAGATGGTCAGGTTGCTCCACAGGCTGTAGTTGCCGCAGATCTTGCCGTACTCGTTGGCAAGGTCTTTGTTGAAGGTCTGGGCAATGACGGTCTCGTTGACCATTGTGCCGAACTTGTATGCGAGGTTGGGATCGTTGGGCATCCACGGCGCAGGGGTCGGTACTGGTTTTGTCGGTGTGGCATACTGGCCGAGAGGATAGCTGTAGATGCCGTTGGGGCCATCGTTCTGAATGGTCTCGGGGCTCATGATAGACTCGATGGCCTTGGTGGAGGTGCCGCCCAGACCCAGACGAATCATGCCTTCCTCCAGGGTGAGCTGATCCATCAGCAGACTCCAGCGCTCATCATCAAGGTCAGTGACGCCCTTCAGGTCAGCCAGAGTCAGGCCGTTGTCGGCACCGAAGGTGACGGTGGACGGATCGCCGTTTGCGTTGATCTCATAGATGTCATTGTCCAGAAATGGTCGAGCATCTCATCGGAGGCGGTCAGATTCTTATAGGTCTTGGGGAAGGTGGCCTGCCCCAGTCAGAGCGGGTCATGTAGGTGGTCAGTGCCGGGCAGCCAGCTGTTGATGTCCATGTCGGCCAGTTGGTTCTCAACGGCGGTGCCGTTTTTGGTCGTGGCAAAGGTCGTGTCGTCAAAGGAATCGAGCGTCCAACTCTTGGCCTTGTCGGCGCTGCCGTCCACACTCTGACCCTCTGCGGCCAGTACATTGTTCACGGCCTCGTGTGCGCCGTTGCCGATGGTGAACCAGTAGTCACCGGCATCGAGAATGTAGCAGCCCTTGGTACCAGCCGCGTTGTCAGCGGTGGAATCCCAGCTGGCCATATTCTGCATGTCAGCGGTGATGGTCACGGTCTCGGAGGCACCGGGCGCAAGCTCGGCGGTCTTGCCGTAATCCAGCAGCTGGATGGCAGCCTTCTCAACACCGTGCTCCTTGTCATAATCGGTGTAGGGCAGGCTGACATAGAGCTGCACAACATCCTTACCGGCGACGCTGCCGGTGTTCTTGACGGTCACGTTCGCGGTGACGGTCTCGTTTTCAAGGTCAACATTCAGGTTATCGAGGGTCTGCTCAAACGTGGTGTAGGACAGGCCGTAACCGAACGGGTAAGTAACCTCGTCGTCGTAGTTCCAAGCGCTGCCGGTGGAGGAACCGACGGTGGAGGCGGCGTTGCCCTGCCCCATGACAGTGTCAAAGTAGCGGGTCTCGTAGTATTTGTAGCCGATGTAGATGTTCTCGGCCTCGACAATGGCATCGTTCATGCTGATGTCGGGGTTGGCGTTGGCCCACTGCAGATCGCCGAAATTCTGGGCGCTGGGGGCGCTGGCGTTCTTGACGGCATAGGTATCGGTCAGATGACCGGAGGGGCTGACCGCACCGGAGAGAATGTCGGCCACACCGTAGAAGCCGTAGCCGCCCGGCAGGCCGACCTGCAGGATGGCGTCAACGCCGTCATTGTCCTGAATCTCCTGTACTTCCATCGCACTGGCGTTGTTCAGCAGCACAATGACCTTGCCGCCGTTGGAGGCTTTGGCGTCAACGGCAGCCTGAATCAGGTCGCGCTCGTCGTCGGACAGGCCCAGCGGGTCAGTCTGGTTCAGGTTCTGGGTCGGGTCCACACCGGCGGTGCCGGGGTTGTAGCTGCCGTTTTCAGAGGCGGAACGGGCAATCGTGACAATCATAACATTGTTGTCATTCATGCTGTCCTTCCATGCGGCGTTCTGGCCGTCCAGCGCAGCCTGACTCGGCTCCTTGCTGGAGAAAACGCCAGTCGTGGAGGGTGCCGTGATGTGGTTGTACTCAATCGTACCGCCCCAGCTCTGAACCTCGGACTTGAAGGTGGGCTGCAGGGCCTCGTACATATCGGCCACAGTCTGGTTCAGGCCAAAGCCCTTGGCTTTGAAAGCCGCGACCATGTCCACGGTGTCGGCATCGGTGCCGGTGTTCTCCACAAGGCTGGAACCCATATCGCCGCCCTGTACGGGATAGTAGCTGGAGAAGCCCAGAAGGGTGATTTTCTGGGTCTCATCCTGCGTCAGCGGCAGTGCACCGTTGTTCTTCAGCAGGACGCTGCCCTCTTCGCTCATCCGCTCACCCACGTCCTGAATGCCGTGCAGCAACTCGGTAGTGGAGGTGTAGTCGGATTTGAAAGTATACAGGTCAGTGCCGTCGGAGTTCTCGGTCACGAGTTTGGTGCTCTTGGTACCCAGGAACTTGTCAATGTCGGTGCGGAATCCGTCCACGACGGTTGAGGCGCAGACACTGAGCGCCAGCAGCGACGCCGTGGCTGTGGTCACGCCGCGCCAGACGCGGCGGCCGGAGTTTTTTCTTACTCATGATTTTTCCTCCTTGTGTATCCTTGTGTATATCGTAATCGCGTGTAGGGCGCGTTACTTCTTGCTGCGTTCCTTGATAGCCTTCTGCTCCTCGGGCAGGTTTTTCTCAACCGTCCAGAACAGGATCAGGATGACGGCGCCGATGATATAGCAGACGGTCTCGACCCAGATATAGCTGACAGAGATCGCGGTCTGCACATTGGCAGTCTGGGCGGCGGTGCCCAGAGCGACGTCGGCGGCTTGGTTATAGCCGCTGCCGTTCAGCATGGCGCTGAAAATGGAGTTGCAGATCGGCGTGGCGGCGACCATAAGGGAGCTGTAGATGCTCATGGTCAGACCGTCGGTGCGGATGCCGGTGCGGTACTCAATGTGGTCGATAACGTCGGCAATCATGGCCAGGATCAGATAGCAGGCCGGGGAAGAACCCAGACACTTGAGGGCCACGCCGATGGCAACCGGCACGATGTTGCCGCCGCCCAGACCTGCGATGATGCCGCCCGCGGCACCCAGCAGCATGAAGCCGCCGCAGACCAGACGCTTACCGAACTTATTGGCCAGGGGCACCACAAAGACCGCAGCCACGGCCATCGGGATAGCGCCCATGATGCTGAGCAGGCCCTGGGAGGCACCCCATGCGTCCGCCGTGCCGAAGAAAGTGTTGTCCAGAACCCATTTGCAGAAGTAGCTCATGGAGCCGTTCTTCATCGCGCCGCTCCACTGGAACAGCATATAGAACGCCATGACGATCCACCACATGCGGTCACCGGTAACGGCCTTGAGCTGCTCGCCCAGCGTGGCGGACTTGGCAGGGGTCTCGGTGTCGGCGCGGCCTTCCTCGGTGACGCGCTCACGGGTGAAGAGGAACTGCAGGTAGATGGTCAGTGCGCTGAAGATGGCGACGGCCAGCATGGTGAGGAACCACAGGTGCTGGTTCTCCTTCAGCGCGAAGGAAACGAGCATCGGGAATACCATCGAGCCGCAGCCCATAACGCCCAGACCCGCCACGTTGGTGAAGGAAGCCAGCGCACCGCGCTGCTTGCTGTCACGGGTGGAAACGGGGATCATGGTGGAGTTGGCGGTGTTGTAGATGGGGTAAGCGACTGCGTAGTACAGGTTGTACGCGATGGCGATCCAGACCATCTTGGCCATGCCCTCAAACGGCACGATAAACATCAGCACACTGGCGACGGAAAGGGTCAGCGCGGAGAGCAGGCATCACCGGCGTGCCTTGCCGGCCAGAGCCTTGGTGTGCTCAATCAGCTGACCGACGATGAGGTTGGACGCCACGATGAGCACCGTGGAGACCAGCTGCAAGGTCGTCCAAAAAGCCAAGATCAAGCTTGAGGACATCGGTGAAGTAGTTCTGCAGGATGCTGGTGAAGATGCCCGAGGAAAGCAGTGCGCCGAAGGGGCCGATAAAATAGCCCAGCAGCATTTCCGGCATCTTGACGTCGTCGCTGGTGATACGGGACTTCGTCAGCGGCGAGGACCAGAAGTTGGATTTCGAGGTCGACATGATAGAGAGTCACTCCTTCTTTGTATATAAGCAATTTGTTTACGCTATGCCTTTACGCCTTTGCCGTAACGGTATATTCCCCGCTGCCAAGCACCTTTTCTTCCCCGCTCGGCAGCACGACGGTGCATTCGGTGCCGACGGGCACCGCCACGGTCATCGTCATCTCGCCGTCCGCGATCTTCCATGCAGCCTTGATCACGCCGTAGGGCGTGCCCACCGTGCCTTCGGCCTCGGTGATGCCGCCGCCGACCACCGGCGCAAACTTGAACTTGCGGTACCCGGCCTCGGTGGGCTCCACACCCAGCACACGGCGGTAGAGGAACGCGCCCACCGCGCCGCTGGCGTAGTGGTTGTACGAGATCATCATGTCGGTCCCATCGTCGCCGATTGGGCACTCGCCGTTCTCGTCCAGACCGTCCCAACGCTCCCAAACCGTGGTTGCGCCCACGCGGACCTCATACAGCCAGCTGGGACACTGTGTGTTCAGCAGCATCTTGTAGGCAGTGTCGGCGTGGCCGTTGTCGGCCAACGCAAACAGGATGTACGGCGTGCCCGGGAAGCCTGTGCCGATCTTGTAGTCGTTCTTCTCAACCAGCTTGACCAGATTCTCGGCAGCCTTCGCCTTGACGTTTTCAGGGAACATATTCAAGTACAGAGGCAGCACATAGGCGGTCTGGAATTCTTCCTTCGTCTTGCCGTTGCCGTCGGTCAGCACACTGCAATAGGCATCGGCCACCTTACGGCTCAGCTCCTTGTACTTGGCGGCGTCCTCGGTCTTGCCAAGGACGCGTGCAATTTTCGCCAGTGTACCGCTGGTGTTGCACAGGGACGCCGTGGCGGTGTACTTGCTGCGGGCCTGCCACTGACTCATCTTCGGCACATCGGGGGCGACCCAGTCGCCAAAATGCAGCACCGACGGCGTGTGCCAGATATAACGGTGCTTGCCGATGCCGAACCCGGCCCAGAAACAGCACGCCTTGACGTACTTCTGCATGGTGGGGTACATCATACGCAGCACGTCCAGGCTGCCCGTGGCCTCGTATAGAGCCCATGGCACCAGCACGCAGGCGTCGCCCCACCAGTCCACGGCCATCTCGGGCATTGTGGCGGGGAAACCGTAGCCCTGCACAGGCACGGTGTTGGGGATGCCGCCGGTGGGCAGCTGCTCGGCCTTGACGTCGCGCAGCCACTTCTCCAAAAAGCGGCTCAGTTCAAAGTTGTACAGCGCGGTGGGCGAGAACACGGCAATGTCTCCGGTCCAGCCCATGCGCTCGTCGCGCTGGGGACAGTCCGTCGGTATATCAACGAAATTCGACTTGGCACCCCATGTAATGTTGGACTGCAGTTTGTTCAGCATCTCATCGGAGCAGCGGAAGGAACCGCTGTGCTCCACATCGGAGTAGAGCGCCACGGCCTCGATTTCCAGATCCTTCGCGTCGACACCCTTGACCCCCGCATAGCGGAAGCCCATGTAGCTGAACCGCGGGCTGTAGGTCTGCTCGCCGTCGCGGCAGGTGTAGGTCGCCGTGGCCTTGGCCGTGCGCAGGAAGGTCGTGTTTAAGCTGCCGTCGGGGTTCAGGATCTCGGCGTGGCGCACGGTCACGACCTGCCCGGCCTTGCCGTTGAATTTGATGCGGACAACACCCGCAAGGTTCTGGCCGAAGTCGTAAATCGTCTCGCCGTCGGGGGCGGTCATCACGGCCACGGGCTTGCGCACCTCGTGGGCCTTGACCGGGGCACCGTAGTCCGCCGTGATGGCGGGGGTGACTTTCAGTGTCTCGGGCGCGGCGTTGTGCCAATCGCTGATTTCCTGCGTGGCATCGTAGGTCTCGCCGTCATACAGATCCGCCATCCGCACGGGGCCGCTCTCGCTGACCTGCCATGTAGCGTCGGTGCCGATGGTCTCCGTCGTGCCGTCCATGTACTCAATGCGCAGCTCGGCCAGCAGAGCCTGACGGTCGGCAGTCACGCGGTTTTTGCGGGTAAACACAAAGCTGCCCACCGCCCAGCCGCCTGCAACCGTGAAGGTCAGCGTGTCGTCGCCTGTCAAAAGTGCCGTTACATCGTAGGTCTGATACTGCAAATAGGACTTGTAGCTCGTGAAGCCGGGGGCGAAGTATTGCTCGCCCAGCTTTTGGCCGTTCAGCTCGGCCTCGTAGATGCCCATGGCTGTGGCGTAGAGGCGCGCGCGGGCAATGGGTTTGTTCGTTGTGATTTCCTTGCGGAAAACCATCGGCACGGGGCTGACCTTTGCCTCGGTGAAGTGGTAGCTCGGGTCGCTGATCCACCGGCCCTTCCAGGGCATCTCCATGCGGCCTGTCTCAAAGGTAGTGGTGGCGGTGGCGGTCTCGCCTGCGTCGTCGGTGGCGTTCAGGCGCACGCTGTAGGTGGTGAACGGCAGCAGCGCAGGGCCGGCGTAGGCAGCGCTCTGGCCGCTGGTCACATGGGCGGACCAGTCACCGACGGTCAACTCGGCGTCGGCCAACTGTGCGCCCTGACGGGTCACTGCTCAGGGAAAACCCCGATGCGGGGCGTGGAGCAGTCGGTCACGCAGCCGGCGGCCAGATGCTCCACCGTCAGGCGTGTGATTTCAAACATGTGTTCTCCTCCTTCGTCGGACGGGCAGCCCGTCCGGAGATTCTTCTTTTTTCTGTAAGCCTACCATACCACAAGAATCGTGCGGCGGCGCATAATTTGCACGAAATGCGCTCTTTTTCGCACAAACGGTTTTTGGTTTCGTCAGGTTTCACAAGGTTTTGCGCTTGTATTTTGTACACATTGCTCAATGCGGCATCTAAGCATAGACATTTTTCCGCACGAACAACGCCCCCTGCACGGCGTTTGCCGATGCAGGGGGCGTAAAACTTCACTTTTTTATTCTTGCTGCGGCTGCCCCAGCGGAATCAGCACGCGCAGCTCAAACCAACCCTCGCGGGTCGTAATTGTCGCGGTACCGCCGTATTTTGCGGCGGCGTTTTGTATGCTTTTTACACCGAAGCCATGGTACAAGGACATCCTTTTTCGTCGTGACGGGCAGGCCCTTCTCAAATTTCAGCTCACCGTCAAAGCAGTTTTCAATGCGGATGGCCGCAAAGCCTTTTTGCCTCGCCACGCTCAGGTGGATGAGCCTGCGCTCCGGGTCTGTGATTTTGTCGGTGCTCTCGATTGCGTTGTCCAGCGCATTGCCGAACAGGTTGCTGATGTCCATCACGTCCATAAAGTCCAGCGCTGTGCCGTCAGCCACGCAGGTCAATTGAATGTTTTTGGTGCGGCAGGTCAGACTTTTGCCTGTCAGCACCGTGTCCAGCACCTTATTGCCGGTGTCGTTCTGCGCCTCGTAGGCTTTGATTTCCTGCTCCATATTGTCCAGCACGGCATTGCGTTTCTCGCCGCTCTCGGCGCGAAGCACCGCGATCTGGTGCTTCAAGTCATGATATTTTTGGTTGATGAGGTCAATGCTCTCCTGCCGGATTTTGTAGTTTTCATACTGGATGTGCAGCATGTTCCGCAAGGCATCCGCCTCGCGCTGTGTCAATAAATCGCGCAGCTGCGATTGATATGCAAACAGAAGCGCCACGCCGCCGAAGTAGACAACCGTGCGCATTGTGTAAATTTTCCCATCGTGCCGCGGGCCGAAAACGGCGTGTTCAGCTGCGTATAGCTGATGCTGGACAAAATGTAGATGGCCGCCGCCATGACCGCCGCGATGCAGGTCGTGCGGGGCCGAATGTCAAACTGAATGCTGCCCGTGCTGCCGCCATCCTCCAGAAGCCACATCAGGCCGAAGATGATGCCGAACCCCGCCGCAATAAAGAGCACCAACGCAGGCAGGCTTTGCAATGCTGCGATGTAACGCGCAAAATATACATACATCTGCCATGTCAGCGCCCCGGCAAAACCCGCCAGAATAAACGCCCGCGTGCAGAAATATCCCACCTGCCAGCGGTCTGCACGGGTGGCCGCCGCCATAAAAAGCAGCATAAGTGCGACAGAAACCGCGTACAGCACATTGAACCGCCAGCCGTTAAAGCCGTCGGTGGCCACAAGGTAGAGTGCCAATACCGCCAATGCACCACCGTACAGCGCCGCACGCTTGACCCCGCCGTAGCGCGGAGGCAGAAACCGCAGGTACAAAAGGCAGGCCAGCCAGTCTGCCAGCGCCGTGACAAGGCGCGGAATATCCATCTCATAATAAGGAATTTTCAGCGGCATACCGTCACCCTGCTCCGTTGATATAGTCGTTCAGTGCATCCAGAAATGCCTTGCGCCGCGCTCGGGCCAGCGGCACACGGTTTCCGTGGACGATGGCATCCTCACCGTCCATTCGGTCAACGTGTTCCAGATTCACAAGGCAGCCCTTGTTTACGCGGAAATAACTGTCCTGCGCCAATTTTTCCTCGGTCTCCGTCATGGAGCCCGGGGCGGTCACCTCCCCTTCCGCCGTGTGAAAGACCAAGTCATGCCCGCAGTTCTCGATCCAATAAATGGCCGAGGTGTCCAGCTTATGTGCCGTGCCGTGGGCGTTAATCTGCAAAAAGGTGCCGTGCGCGGCGCGCCACGCGCTCCACGGCGCGGCCAAGTCTCTGCGAAAACGCATAGTAGCTGACCGGCTTCAGCACATAGTCCAGCGCATCGACGGCATAGCCCTTGATGGCATACTGCGGCGAATTTGTGATGAAGATAATGATAACCTCGGTGTCGACCTTGCGGATCTCCTCGGCAGCCATCATGCCATCCATAAACTTCATCTCGATGTCCATCAGGATGATGTCATAGACAGCCTTATAGCCAAGTGCGATCTCGTCGCCGTCGGAAAATTCTGTCACGGTAAATTTTTCGCCCGACACCGCGCTGTATTTGTCAATATATTCGCGCAGCTGGCTGCGGTAGAGCTCGTCGTCTTCGACAAGGGCCAAATCGAATCATACCCGGCACGCCCCCTTTTAGTTTTTATACTAAATGTAGCATGTTCGCCGGAAAATTTGCAAGGAAAGCCGCGGATTTCCATTCTTATCGGTTTTCCGCAGCCTTCGGCTGACACTTCCTACCGCCACGCGCACCAATAAAAAATCCGCATTGGTTTGAATGCCAATGCGGGTTTTTGGTTTACGGGGCGGCAAGACGGTCTTACGCTCTCATCAGCGTTCCCTGCAGGCTCTCCAATGCAGCCATGCGGGCACTGACAGCAAAGACGCTGGCAACGTGGGTCAGCTCGTCGGACCGGATATCCTCCGGGATCGTGCGCGCCAGCACCGTGCAGTGGTCGATGGCGTCAAAGCGGACACCTGCTTTGCGGCACAGCTCCACCGTGCGGTGGGCACAGCCGGGCATCGTGGCCAGGGCCGCCACGGCGTCCGGTGCTTGGGCGGGGTGGGCTGCGCCGGTATCGCGCAGCTCCTTGCCCAGCACAGTGCCAAAATGCTTCACCGCACGGCGGTTCGCGCAGCCCGGCAGCGGATCCTCCGTTGTCAGGTCCAGCTCCACCGGCTGGCGGATAAAGTCCGTGTACTTCCGTGTCAGGCGGCTGTACTCCCGCTGCAATTCCTTTCTTGTCAGGTCCGTATACTGCATACTTTTCCACTCCTCTTTTACTTGCATCGACTATTATACACGTGGGAGTGGTGTATGTAAAAAGTATTTTCTGTATATCTGGTATACAAAATATACATGACAGACTGTTTTAGTAACTTTTTTTTGGATATGCAGCAAATGACAGCAGCCCTCTCCCCTGCTCTCACATCTGCGCCAGCGCATCGCGCTCCTGCAGACGGAGAGCGGCGCGGCGGTAGCTGAACACAAAATAGACGATCTCTGCGGCGGCGGTCAGCGCCCAGGAGCAGGGATACAGCAGGTAGAGCGCCGGGATCGTGTGGAAGTGGGCAAAGATCGTGTAGACCCACGCAACGCGGAATACGCAGGACCCCAGAATTACGATGACCGTCGGCCCTACCGTCTTGCCGAGGCCGCGGGAGGCGGCAATCGTGCAGTCCATGAACGCCGAGGTGCAGTAGGCCCAGCCCATGACCATAATGCGCTTCATGCCCGCGTCGACGACAGCGCTCTCGGTCGTGAACAGCGCCAGGAACTGTCGCCCAAAGACGAGCAGTCCGCCGCCCAGAACCGCGCCCAGGCCAAACGAGTAGGCCAGCGCGATGAAGTAGCTTTTCTTGACGCGGTCCAGCTTGCCCGCGCCGTAGTTCTGGCTCATAAAGCTGGCGCAGGCCATGTAAAACGCCGCCATAGCGTCATAAATCATCGCGTCGGCGTTAGCTGCGGCGGAGTTGCCCTTGACCATCAGCGAGTCGAAGGAGTTGACGCCCGCCTGAATAAAGAGGTTGGCAATCGCAAAGATCGCGTTTTGCAGGCCCGCGGGCACGCCCAGCATCAGGATGCGCTTTGTCATGTTGAGGTCCAGCCTTACCTTGCGGAAATCCAGCGCATAGCAGTCGCTGACCTTTGTCAGCGCGTGCAGGATCAGCCCTGCCGAAACGCACTGGGCAATCGTGCTGGCCAGCGCGACACCGGCGACATCGAGCTTGCAGACGATGACGAAAAACAGGTTGAGCAGGATGTTCAGCACGCCCGCAAACGACAGATAGGCCAGCGGCCTTTTTTGTCTCACCGATAGCGCTGAACACTGCGTTGCCGAAGTTGTAGAGCGCCAGCGCCGGCATACCGAGAAAGTAGACCCGCAGGTACAAAATCGCACCGGGCAGCAGGTCCTCCTTGGTGTTCAGCAGCTCCAGCAGCGCAGGCGAGCCGAACAGGCCGACGAACAGCAGCAGCACACCGGCGGCCAGGCTGACCAGCAGCGCCGAATGGACGGTCTTGCTGACGTCCTTGGGGTGCCCGGCACCGTAAAAGCGGGCGACCAGCACGTTGACGCCATTGCTCAAGCCGATCAGAAAGCCGGTGAACAGTGTGACAAACGTCGCCGTCGAGCCCACGGAGCCGAGCGCCGTGGAACCGGCGAACCGGCCCACAACGGCAACGTCGGACATGTTGAACAGAATTTGTAAAAGGTTGGATAAAGCCAGCGGCAGGCTGACCAGCAGAATTTGTTTGGCCAGCGGCCCTTCGATCATGGTTTTGGATTTTGAGGTGGTTCTCATGATGGATGGTTTTTGCTCCTGTTTTAATTGTGACTGCACAGTAGGGGCCGGGCATGCCCGGCCCTCGCGCGTAAGGCAGATGGGTTCTTGCGGGAAAGCCGCGGTCCGCACGTATGCGGACCCTACAGTTCTGCCTTTCGGTTTGTAAGGGGCGGCGTCCTCGACGCCCCGCGGGCGGATATGCAATCCGCCCTTGCAATTTTCCATTACATCTTGTGATCCGCAAAAATCGGGTCGTCCTGCCACAAAACGACCCGGCCCGCTGCGCGGGTCTTGTTCATGTCAATGATGCGCTGGTTGCTCGACCCGCGGAAGCGCAGACTGATGTCGTACTGGTCCTGCACAAAGTCGCCGTCCACAAGCACATCTATATATTGTAAAAACTCGTCGGTGACCTCGCATCGCCCGGGACCGGGCTGCCAGATCTCGTGCTCCAGATTGTTGCCGGTGTAGCACCAGATCGTCTTGTTGGGGTACAGCACCTTTACATTTTTAATAAAGGGCAGCAGCTCCCGCTGGTTCTCCGGTTCAAACGGTTCGCCGCCCAGCAGCGAAAGCCCATTGATGTAACCGGGGGCCAGACTCTCCAGTATTTCATTGCGAACTTCCTTGGTAAACGGCGCACCGTAGCCGAAATCCCATGCCACGGCATTGAAGCAGTTCGGGCAGTGGCGGCGGCAGCCGGAAACGAACAGGCTCGTGCGCACGCCCTCCCCGTTGGCAATATCACAATATTTAATGGTTGCGTAATTCATGGTGTTCTCCTGCGGGACATCCCCATATCTTGTGTCGGGCGGGTGTTCCGCCCCCAAACCCTGACATAGTATACCAGCTTTGGGGGCATACTGCAAGGGGGAGCATGATTTTCGAAGAAGATATTTGCACGCTGCATCGACAAACTGTGTAGAACCACTCAAAATCACCAAAATTTCAGTCTTATTTTTGGCAGGGCTTTTTTGCACGTTGAGGCGACGAAAACGGAACATTTTGTTTTCGCTTACTTGCTGGACACTATATCTTGTGGTTTTATGGATTGACTTTTGCTCCCGGTGCGGTATTATAGTCTTGCTCGCAAAACGGGCAATTTACGAATCGGCATTTCATCTGTATTCTATACAGTTCGTATTGAACGCACTGTATTTATTTTTTTAGTAAAGAGGAGTCACCATGAAGATCATCAAGCGCAACGGCAGCGAGGCTGTCTTTGACATTACCAAAATTATTGCGGCCATCACGAAGGCTAACAAGGTCGTACCCGATGCCCAGCGCCTGACGAAGCAGCAGATCATCGAGATCAGCGATCATGTGCAGGAGGTCTGCTATGCCCGCGGCCACGCGATGAACGTCGAGGAGATTCAGGACATCGTCGAGGACGCCATCATGGCCACCGGCGCGTATGAGGTTGCCCGCAGGTACATCACCTATCGCTACGTGCAGAGCCTCAAGCGCACCCACAACACGACGGACGACAAGATTCTCTCCCTCATCGAGTGCAACAACGAGGAAGTCAAGCAGGAGAACTCCAACAAGAACCCTACCGTCAACAGCGTACAGCGTGACTATATGGCCGGCGAGGTCAGCAAGGATCTGACCATGCGTATGCTGCTCCCCCCGGAGATCGTCAAGGCGCATGAGGAGGGCATCATCCACTTCCACGATGCCGACTACTACGCCCAGCACATGCACAACTGCGACCTCGTCAATCTGGACGATATGCTGCAGAACGGCACGGTCATCAGCGGCACTTTGATTGAAAAGCCGCACTCCTTCTCCACGGCCTGCAACATTGCCACACAGATCATCGCGCAGGTCGCGTCCAGCCAGTACGGCGGCCAGAGCATCAGCCTGACCCACCTGGCCCCCTTTGTCGATGTCAGCCGCAAGAAGATCCGCCGCGACGTCGAGGCCGAGATGAAGGATCTGGGCATTGACCCCGGCGAGGAGAAGATCTCCGAGATCGTGGAGAAGCGCCTGCGCGAGGAGATCAAGCGCGGTGTGCAGACCATCCAGTATCAGGTGGTCACCCTGATGACCACCAACGGCCAGGCTCCGTTCATCACGGTCTTTATGTACCTGAACGAGGCCGGTGACAACCAGCGCCTGAAGTCCGACCTGGCCATCGTCATTGAGGAGATGCTGCGCCAGCGCTACCAGGGCGTCAAGAACGAGGCCGGTGTCTGGATCACCCCCAGCCTTCCCCAAGCTCATCTACGTGCTGGAGAACGACAACATCTATGAGGGTCAGCCCTACTACTACCTGACCAAGCTTGCCGCCAAGTGCACCGCCAAGCGGATGGTGCCCGACTACATCAGCGAGAAGAAGATGCTGGAATACAAGGTCGACAAGAACGGCGAGGGCCACTGCTACACCTGCATGGGCTGCCGCAGCTTCCTGACCCCCTATGTCGACGAGAACGGCAAGCCGAAGTACTATGGCCGCTTTAACCAGGGCGTTGTCACCATCAATCTGGTGGACGTGGCCCTGTCCAGCGGCGGCGATTTTGATAAGTTCTGGCAGATTTTTTGACGAGCGCCTCGAGCTGTGCCACAAGGCCCTGATGTGCCGCCACAACCGCCTGAAGGGCACACTGAGCGACGCCGCGCCCATCCTGTGGCAGTACGGTGCGCTGGCCCGCCTGAAGAAGGGCGAGCCCATCGACAAGCTGCTCTACGGCGGCTATTCCACCATCAGTCTGGGCTACGCGGGCCTGTATGAGTGCTGCAAGTATATGACCGGCAAAAGCCACACCGACCCTGCCGCCAAGCCGTTTGCGCTGAACGTTATGCAGCACATGAACGACGCCTGTACTAAGTGGAAGAACCAGCACAACATTGATTTCAGCCTGTACGGCACGCCGTTGGAGTCCACGACCTACAAGTTTGCCAAGTGCCTGCAGAAGCGTTTTGGGGCTTGTGCCGGGCATCACGGACCGCAATTATATCACAAACTCCTACCATGTCCACGTGACCGAGCAGATCGACGCCTTCACGAAGCTGAAGTTCGAGAGCGACTTCCAGAAGCTCTCCCCGGGCGGTGCCATCAGCTATGTGGAGGTGCCCAACATGCAGGACAACCTCGAGGCCGTTATCAAGGTCATGCAGTTCATCTACGAGAACATCATGTACGCCGAGCTGAACACCAAGAGTGACTACTGCCAGGTCTGCGGCTACGACGGCGAGATCCAGATTGTGCCCGAGGACGGCAAGCTGGTGTGGGAGTGCCCCAAGTGCGGCAACCGTGACCAGAACAAGCTGAATGTCGCCCGCCGCACCTGCGGCTATATCGGCACCCAGTTCTGGAACCAGGGCCGAACCGCCGAGATCAAGGACAGAGTGCTGCATCTGTAATAGAATAAGTTAGCCCCCGACACCTGCCGCTGTACGGTATTATGTCGGGGGCTTATTATTTTGTAGGGGGGTGGTATTCATCCCTTCCTGGGTGCATTGCGTCAGCCGCAGAAAGATTAAGTCCGAGGACCTGCGCCGGGCCTTACGGTGCCATGCAGTAGGGGCCGCACATGTGCGGCCCGGCACTGTAAAATAAGCACCCTCTTGCGGGAAAGCCTGCGGGCCGGGCATGCCCGGCCCCTGCCCGCATCGTATAGCAAAACAGGCAGGCCGCCAAATTTGACGGTCTGCCTGTTGCTGTATGCAGTTGTGAATTTTACTTCGCGTACTCGGTTGCTCGGCTCTCGCGGATGACGCTGACCTTGATCTGGCCGGGGTAATCCAGCTCGTTCTCGATCTTCTTGGCGACATTGCGTGCCAGCAGAATGACCTCGTCGTCGCTGACCTTGTCGGGCTGGACAAGGATGCGGACCTCGCGGCCTGCCTGCACGGCGTAGGAGCTCTCGACGCCCTCAAAGCCGTTGCAGAGAGCCTCCAGTGTTTCCAGACGCTTGATGTAGCTCTCCATGTTCTCGCGGCGGGCACCGGGACGGGCAGCGGAAATCGCGTCGGCGGCCATGATGATGAACGCCAGCGTCGTCTTGGGCTCCACGTCGCCGTGGTGGGCCTCGATGGCATGGATGACCTGCGGGTTCTCGCGGTATTTCTTGCAGATGTCAACACCGATCTGGACGTGGCTGCCCTCGATCTCGTGGTCAAGGGCCTTGCCGATATCATGCAGCAGACCGGCGCGGCGGGCCAGCTGGACATTGACACCCAGCTCACCGGCCATCAGACCGGCCAGCCAGGCCACCTCGAGAGAGTGGCTCAGGACGTTCTGGCCGAAGCTCGTGCGGTACTTCAGGCGGCCAATGAGCTTGACAAGGTCAGGATGCAGGCTGTGAATGCCAAGCTCCATGACGGCCTTATCGCCTTCGCGCTTCATCTGGATTTCCAGCTCGCGGCGGCATTTGTCCACGGTCTCCTCGATGCGGGCCGGATGGATACGGCCATCGGCAATCAGGCGCTCCAGCGCCATGCGTGCGACCTCGCGGCGGGTCTGGTCAAAGCTGGACAGCGTGATGGCCTCCGGCGTGTCGTCGATGATAAGGTCACAGCCCGTGGCGGTTTCGAGTGCACGGATGTTGCGGCCCTCGCGGCCAATGATACGGCCCTTCATCTCGTCGCTGGGCAGCGGAACAACGCTGACGGTGGCCTCGCTGGTGGCGTCTGCCGCGCAGCGGGCGATGGCCTGGCCGATCAGCTCACGGGCGAGGTTGTCGCACTCGTCCTTCATGTTCGCCTGGTAGGCGCTGATCTTCATCGCCTTCTCGTGAGTCAGCTCGTCGTCGACCTGCTTGAGCAACACGGCGCGGGCGTCCTCCTTGGACATGGCGGCGATGGTTTCCAGTTTTTCGGTCTGGCGCAGCTTGAGCTGCTCCAGCTCGTCCAGGCGGGCCTCCACGGTCTCACTGCGGCGCTTGAGGTCCTCCTCCTTGCGCTCCATCTGGGCAGTGCGCTTGTCGAGGGCCTCCTCCTTCTGGTCGATGCGGCGCTCCTGGCGGGTGATCTCGGCGCGGCGGTCCTTGATTTCCTTGTCCGCGTCGCTTTTGAGCTTGAAGGCTTCGTCCTTCGCTTCGATGATGGTTTCCTTGCGCTTCTGCTCGGCAGTCTTGATGGCATCATTCACGATGCGCTTGGCTTCCTCCTCAGCGCTGCCGATCTTCGCCTCGGCGGTGCGCTTGCGGTTTTCACCGCCGAGGTAAAAATCCAAGCGCCCCGGCAACAGCGGCAGCAACAAGGACCAGCACCACGGTCAAAATTGGTGACATAGTCGGTTTCACTCCTTATCAAAATAGGAGGATGCGCGCAGCGGGACGCTTTTCACTATGACATTGTTGCATGAAGAAACGCGGCAGGTCAGCCAAAAAGACACACGATGCCCCTGCGCGCAGAATATACACAAACCGTCATCAGGACGTTAAATATCGTAAAAAAGCGGCGTTCCCGTTGGGCGACACCCTTTAAGGAGCCACGCACAGGTTGCGCCTGCCGTTTGGCTCTTTATTTCCTATATATAATTTTACTTTGATTTCGTGCAAATGTCAAGATAACACAGGGGGCAAACTGGTATTTTTCATGCAAAACGCCCCGCTTTTGTGCCAGCGGGGCGCAGAGAAATTATTTTTTGCCGCGGTATACGCCGGCCTTGCGCAGCAGGTCCTTGACGACCTCGGACCCGCAGACCAGCCCGCAGGCGGCGGGCACAAAGGCGTTGCTGGCGGGCACCGTGCGGCGCGCAGCGGTGGGGGCTTCCTCGATTTCCTCCGGCAGCGGCGGCAGGGCCTGCTCTTCCGAAAAGACGACCTTCACCTTGCCCAGACGGCGCTTGCGGCACTCGAGGCGGATGACCTTGGCCAGCGGGTCCACGGTGGTTTTTTCAATGTCGGCCACGCGGAACGCCGTCGGGTCCAGCTTGTTGGCCGCGCCCATGCTGCACAGGAGCGGCACCCCGTCCTTTTTGCAGCAACGGATCAGCAGCAGCTTGGCGCTGACCGTGTCGATGCAGTCCAGCACGTAGTCAAACTGCGTCAGGTCGACGTCCGGGGCGGTCTCGGCATTGTAGAACATGCGGTTGGCGTGCACGATGATGGTAGGGTCAATGTCCGCAATGCGGGCGGCCATGGCATCGACCTTGTATTCCCCCAGCGTTGAGTGCAGCGCCACAAGCTGGCGGTTCAGGTTGGAAAGTGCGACGGTGTCGCTGTCAAACAGGCTCAACTCCCCTACCCCGCTGCGGGCCAGTACCTCAACAGCCTGCCCGCCGACGCGCCGATGCCAAAAACGGCCACATGGGCGCGGCGCAACACGTCCAGTGCGGGTGTGCCCAGTTGGGCACGTGTGCGGGTGTATTGATCGGGCATGGTGTTACCTCCATAATAATCTTGCCTCCCTCTGCGAGACAGACTCCCCCGATACGGGGGAAGGTGGCGCTTGCGCCAGAAGGGGTAGCATGGGGGGCCAAGAAGTATTTTATTTCTTCTTTTCGCCTTCCGTTCCAGCACCGTCTCATAGCTCGACGACATCTTGTCGGCCATGCAGACAAGCGCGGCCTCGCGGCTATGGGGTATGTCGGTGGGGTTCAGCGGCCACATGTGGCTCTGGATGATGTCCTTTTCCTTGTCGGTCAGTTTAAACACAGTTTCAGCGTTGTAGCGTGCAATACGAGCATGCTTGAAGCCGTGCCAATGGGTGATGTTGCTGCAATTATGCCAGTCGTACAGGTAAAAATCGTGCAGGAACGCCCCCTTTACAAGGCTGGGCTCATCCGCGCGGGCGTGCAGATGGATGTTGAGCCAGAACGCGATGCGGGTGACGCGCAGACAGTGCTCGTAGGTGGTCACGCTGCCGTGCTGGATGAACTTTTGCATTTCCAGCGCGTTCGGGTCATCGGCGATGCCTTTCAAAATGTATGTGCATACGCACTTCTTCTTCGGGGGTCAGTTTGCAGAGCATAGCAATTCCTCCACACGGGCGGTGGTCTCGGCCAGGGGCGCAGTGCCGTCCACCGTCAGGATCGGGCAGGCAAGCTGCTTCTGCCATTCATTATGCAGCACAGCGCTGCGCGTGTCAAGCCCGCCGTCATCATAACCGGCGGCCCACTGCAAAAATGCCTGATGATGGTCGTACATATCGCCGTCCGGCAGAATGCGCGCGCCAAACCGCGCGTACTCACGTTGTTTTATACGCGCCAGCCGGGTGGATGTGTCGGTCACAACGCGCACCGCCAGCGTGAAATCCGGGATGAGAGCATCCCCCCAGCCGACGAGCGAGCCGGAGAGGACAGCACCGTTTTTTGCGGCGGCAATGTCCTGCCGTATGAGCGGCACGCGCTGCTCAATGGGGCGCTTTGTCGTGAATTTCGGGTCAGTGGGCAGCCAGAAATAGTCGTCTGAGTCGAGGAAGGCATACTGAAATTGCTCCGCCAGGTATCGCCCCAGCGTGGACGTCCCGGAGCCGGACGCACCGTAGATGTGGAGGAGAGGCTTCATAATGATATTTCCCTATTTGTTTAACTCATTATATGCTTTCTTGACGATTTGAGCCATTAGTAGTCTTCGCTGACTTAAAAATTCTGGATATGTCAGTTTCTCAAAGTTTTCCGGCAAAGCGTTTTGTGCACAAGTTCGTTTATATCCTTCTTCTCCGAGTTTTTCACGGTAACGGGTAACGTATTCTACAGGCGGCGCATCAGATATATCAATATTGGTTGTATAGTCCAAATAGGTAAAGTTCGCAATTTGATTTCGGTCACGGTCATTGTCATATCCGATTTTTTCCAGATAATGTTTAGGGAAAATGTGATGTTTATCTATAGAGTTTTTATTTCCGTTTGTACCGAGGACAAAATATTTCGACAGAGGGGCAGTACTGAAAAGCATTGGTGTTCCCAAAACATTAATTGCGGCAATGTAACCATACCAAGCCGGAGACGTAGCAGAAGAACTATTTAACTCTGCGGGCAGAGAATATCTGAAATAATCATCCGTGAACCGATTTGATATTTCGTTATCTAAATACGTCACAAATTGATTTGCTGTGTGTATACTCCTTAAATCAGCAAATTGCTTCTCAACTTCAGTCTCGGTTGACGCTGTGTAGAACCCTGTAATAGTGGACATAAAAATCCATTTACAGATGATTTTTGCAGTTCAACCGAGGATACTTTATATTCATATTTTCCAATCAGATACAAAACCATAGCTGAATACTACTGCGTTTGAGGATGCCACGAGACTTCCCTTTAAATAGCCAGCAGATGTAAACAGATTCATAAATGCATGCCAGTTGTTTAAATTCGTAGCCATGTCCAAGGACGCTTTGAAAATTGACAGGTTCTCTTTACGTACACTTTTGGGTGATTTCACCGGTTTTAAGAATTTTTGCCTCGTAGCAGCATGTAGGCATATCGCAAACGCGCTCTTCGGAAACCAACACCTACGGCTACTCGGATAAGATGGGAAGGATCAACTTGAAGAATCTGGTTGTATGAAGTACCATTGGCAGGCTTTCTCGATTCTGAACAAAAGTTGTTGATTTTGTCGTAAACTTCGTTATCGTAAACAGCGATTAGCGTTTCAATGAAATTCTTTTCCGTTAAATTTTGTCCGCCAGAATTAACACGTACAAAAATGTCAGCGACATCCTCTTCATCTGCCTTGGCGTTGATTTTTAAGGTGGGCAATGAATAAATTCCCAAATTCAGCAGATCATTTATATTCTCTTCAATTAAATCCTCTTCATCTTCTGTGAGTTGAGGCTGTCCGTTCTTTATGCGGCCCTCATTTGCAGTTTTGATATATGTTTTTCTGAATTTGGAAATGCTATGTTCCTGGTCCGCGGAAAATACACTACTGATTTCACTGATCCATTCAGGATCGCGCTCAAACGCCTGTGTCCATACAGCAAATTCACGTGTCAAAGGATTAAAGGAAATTCGGATTTTACGTTCTGCATAATTCTTGTCTCTGATCGTTACCCCATACATTGCTGCAAGTAACGCAGTTAACCGCTGCTGCCCATCAATGACAAGATCATCCGGCTGTTTATATACCTTGTCGTTCTTTCCGATTTGTGCAGTATTCGCGTAATCATCCGGCGAAGCCCAAAGCATAATATAGCCAATGGGATACCCCTTCATCATAGAGTCAAGTAATTCACGTACTTTATTATCTTTCCAAACAAAAGGGCGTTGAAGGTCTGGCAGACCAATTCGTCCGTTCTTCACATCATTCAGCAAATCAGATACTTTGCTGGGAATATTATCAAAAAGCTCTCGTCCCATAATTTATACTCCTTCGTCAGAAGTCAATGGTTTTATTTCACCAGCAAACATACCGTCTCAACAGTTGTTTCAGTTTCCAAGGGAAGTTCTTTCACTTCCTCACCATCAACAGGCACAGGAAAATTGAATACGATCTTCTTTATCCAGCTTCCGTCTTTCCTTTTCTCCGGGAACATCTCAATTCGCTCGATAAAGGCCTTCATAAACTCCTTCTGCTCCGCTTCCGTTGCGGAATGGTAGACTTCATCAAATGCCAGCAACAAGCGATAGATATTGTCTCCGGAAATCTTCTCCTGCTGGATGCTGCGGATCTGACTTTGCAATTCGCCAATCTGAACTTCGATTTCCTCTATGGTGTCATACTGCTCATCATAGCGGCGCTGCAAGTCCAAAATCTTTCTGTCATAGTGGGCATCATTGATGTCCAAGGTATCCATCTGACGCTCCAAGCGGCTTTTCGTTCCAAAGGCTTGCTTTAGCCGCCCTTGTAGGACAGCAATCTGCCGTTCCATATCTTCTGTATCAACTGCTGTTCCGATTTTCGCCTGAATCGCTTCTACAAACCGTGGATTATTGACCATAGCGGAGATAACCTTCGCCACAAATTTGTTGATTTCCGTCTGCTCGATATTCAGACGGAAACTGCACTCATGCCCTGTCGGTGTAACCGTATTTTTGCAGTAGTAATAATACCGTGTTTTCTTGTCCTTGCTGTGCGCCTTGGCGATATTGCCGTACATACTCTTTCCGCAGCATGGGCATTTCAAGATACCGGACAGGATGTGTGCGTGGTCTGGATTGTTAACCTTTTCCCGCTTAAAAGAATTGATCTTGCGCTTTTCCTGTGCCAGATACCAATCCTCTTCGGAAATGATAGCTTCGTGTTGTCCTTCATAAACCGGGAACTCCGACTGCTCAACCACGTGCATCTCGTTTCTTGTACCCTGTTTCTTTTCTGTTCTTCGTCTGCCGTAAGCAATCTTTCCCATATAAACAGGATTGTACAATACATTTTTCACAAAATCTCTTGAAAATCCCGGAATGGTATTATTCTGTCTTAGTTTCTTAGTATAACCATTGCGGTTCAGATATTTTGCAACTCCTGCAACACCCTCATTAGTGTGAATGTAGCGGTCATAAATGACACGAATTACTTCCACTTCATCCTCTGCAATGACAAGGTTTCCATTTTCCAGTTTGTATCCATATGGAGCGAAACCGCCGTTCCATTTGCCCTCACGAGCCTTTTGCTCACGTCCTGCCATTGTCTGTGTGCGGATATTTTCTCGCTCAATCTCTGCCACCGCAGACAGCACAGAGATCATCAGCTTTCCTGCATCCTTGGAGCTGTCAATGCCATCCTCCACGCAGATCAGATTGACACCGAAATCCTGCATGAGTTGCAAAGAGTTCAGAACGTCCGCTGCATTTCTGCCAAATCGGGACAGCTTAAAGACCAACACATAAGAAACATCATCTTTGCCGTCCTGGATGTCATTCAGCATCCGTTGAAACTCCTGCCGCCCTTGAATGTTCTTTCCGGAAAAGCCCTCGTCAGAATACTCCCCGGCAACGATCATATCCTCGTATGCCGCATACTTCCGCAGCTTGTCACGCTGGGCATCCAAGCTGTATCCGTCAACCTGCATCGAGGTGGACACTCTTGTATAAAGATAGCATTTAAGTTGTTTCTTTTTCAGAATCTCCACCTCCCTCATTCCTTCCTTTTACCATAAGTCCCTCGTTGCGGATATAATACTCCAAAAGCCACAGCACATAATCCGGTGCATGGCGGTTGTCCAATTCCCATTCAGTCATAGTCCGGTAAGGAATATGGACGAGCTTGCAAAAATCTTTCCGATTCAGTCCTGTGCTTTCACGCAACTTTATAATTCTGTTTTTACAATCCATCCGTCTTTTCTCCACAAAAGCAAAAAAATTACACGTTGCGTAATCATTATAGCATAGCCATAGCGAATACGCAACGTGTAAATTGCAAATTTTATGCAGCCTTATCCGTCAGAAGCTGCGCTTGATTACTTTCCTCGGAATGCTCCACTCCCTGCGGTGCGTCCTGTTCCAATTTATCCAAAACCTGATGTCCATATTTCTGGAGCATCTGGCTCATAACATCCACACAGCGGTCAAATGCCGCATTATATTTCGCTTCCTCATAATATTTCTTCAATAGGCGATTCCTCCATCAAAGTTCCATATCCTGTCCACGCTTCCGGGCAGGGTGTTCGTGTTCCTGTGTTTGCTTTCCTCTGATGAGGATAGAATTGATAAAAGCCCGAACCTTTTCGGATGCGATTTCCAGTGCATCCAGAAAGGGTTGGGCTTTCTGTTTGAGTTCCATATATTTTTCGTTTACCGCTTCATACCGCTGCTTCCAGATGGAAACCGTCTTTTCTGCGGAAGCCAGTTTTTCTTTCAGACGCTTGTTGTCAGCATTGGCGATAATGCCATTGACCGCATAGCGTTTGAGTGTGTCGCATTCATCCGGTGTCAGCGTGATATTGTTTCCGAATGTGGCTTTTTTGCCCATTACTTCAATGTCCTGCACTGTCAGCGCAATGGTCTTTGCCGCCTTGGTTTCCTTTTGCAAAGATTCCAGTTTCTTTTTCTGTTTTGCTGTGGCAGCTTTGGCATCCTCCAAATTCTGTTCTGCCTGTGCCACCTGCCCGGTCACAGCTTCCAGCCGCTGCTGTTCTGCCTGCACCTTGAACTGGGTCACAGTCAGATGTTCCTCGGTGCTTCCACGTTCTCCACGCTCCACATCGGTATAACCGGCGTTTCGCATGAAATTGAAAAAAGTCATCCTGCAACACACTGTAGGATGACTTCAAAATCTTTTTCCCTTTTGCGTTGAGCATGGGATTTCCGTCCTCGCCAAGCACCGGCTTGGACTCCCATTTCTTACTGCGGCTGACCTGTGTGATGACCTCCTTAACGGTTCCCCGGAGGGCTTCATCCTTGCATCGCTTCGACCAAAGGATCTGCTTTTCCACCACCGGGATATAAACCACATGAAGGTGGTAGTGGTACACATCTTCGCCCAAAGCTTCGGACATTGCTCGGTTGCGCTCATCGGCGTGCATCACAGCGGAGAGGATATACTGCTCACCACCTACGATCTCCGCAGCAGCTTTGTAGGCATCGGCATAAAACTGTTTCGCAAATTCATAGCCGCCATGATTGTAGAAATAAGCGGAATTCACATCAAATACCAACTCACCGTATTTGACGGCATCCGGTTTCAGACCTCTGGTGGAGATCACGCCGTCTTGTTCCATCTGCTCAAACATTTTTACATAATCGTCCGTGGGTGCTTTGAAATGGACGTTCAGAGAAGTGCGTTCCGGCACGATGTCCTGATTGCTGTAGCTGTCCTTTTCACGCTCATTGTGTTCCTGTACCTTCGCCACATCAGCCGGTGTTTCCAAGTCCTGATTTCTGGCTACGGTACGGTCTATTCCATCAT